>VAPK010069342.1_pt1 | contig 19524 bp, 5 predicted proteins | sample 3395031 | NCBI WGS metagenome assembly VAPK01 (sample SAMN08290443, study PRJNA428436) | hydrothermal vent metagenome | isolation source: Deep-sea hydrothermal vent chimney 1 | place: Pacific Ocean: Juan De Fuca Ridge
AGCGTATTAATCAATCAGCATAGCCGTAATCGTGTGATCAACACCTACAGAGCTTAACAATATGGTAGATGAGCAAAATGCTAGGAATAGGAATATCTGGCGGGTTTGACCCCGTTCATGAGTCACAGTTTGGTTTTACAGATTACTTACTTCATGATGCGGCCGTTGTATTAGTAGAAAATGGTCATGTAATAGCCGCCATTGAGCAAGAACGAATCGATCGCATTAAGCATTCAAATAAAATTTGGAGCCATGCTTTGCGCTTTTGTTTGGATAAAGGTGGTTATAGTTTGCAGGATCTGGATTTTATAGCCATTTATGTGAGCGAACCTTTTCTCAATCAAAGCTTGATGTATATGTATCTCAACCGAAGTGACCTAGGGGATTTTTGTGATGCAAGGGAAATGTACCAACGCTTGTTCCAGCGTGAATTTCAAGTAGACATTGCTCGTGAAAAATTTCACTTTGTACATCATCACATCGCCCATACAGCTTGCTCCTATTATATGTCTGGCTTCAATACTAGTGATGGTGGTGATTGTTTAATTTTATCAGTCGATGGTGCCGGTGATAATGTTTCCACTGTTATAGTAGAAGCTAAAGCCGATCAATTTGAGGTACTAAAAGAATATCCGGTTGCCCAATCATTAGGATTTTATTACACAGACGTCATCAAATTCTTAGGCTACGGCATGTTTGATGAATACAAAATCATGGGTTTAGCACCTTACGGAGATTGCAATCGCTTTCAGGAGATCTTTAGTACGTTCTACAGCTTACTGCCAGATGGCGAATATGAAGTTTATGGCGACAGAATCTATGCTCTGTATCAATACCTGACACCTCGTAAACGTAATACGCCTTTCGAACAGATTCATAAAGATATTGCCGCTGCCTTGCAAAAATCACTAGAAACAATCATTTTCCATATTCTTTCACATTATCAAAAGACCACCGAACAGAGTCGCTTATGCTTGACTGGTGGCGTGGCACAAAATAGCAGCATGAATGGAAAAATTGTCAGCTCAGGATTATTTAAGCAAGTATTTGCTCCTGCATTTTCCGGTGACAGTGGTTGCTCTTATGGTGCTGCTATGCACGCATCCAAACAGATAAACCCGGAGTTTAAGGCACAACCTCCAATACACACAAACTGGGGAAGTGAGATCCCTGATGATGAACAGATAGCCGCACAATTGGCAGAGTGGTCGGATTTCATTGATTTTAATTGGATGGATAACCGTGAACAAACTGCTGCTAAACTGATTGATGACGGTGCTGTTATTGGCTGGGTACAAGGACGTAGTGAATTCGGTCCGCGTGCCTTGGGCAATCGTAGTATTCTTGCAGACCCACGCCGGGAATCACACAAACGAACCATTAACGCAATGGTAAAGAAACGTGAATCCTATCGCCCTTTTGCTCCATCAGTGTTAGAGCAAAAAGCCAATGATTACTTTGTGATGCCAGAGCACACACAATGGTTTCCTTACATGTCTTGTGTATTCTCAGTCCGTCCTGAATGGCAGGATAAATTAGCAGCGATTACTCATGTTGATGGTACCGCACGAGTACAAACAGTATCCCGAGATTCCAACCCAATATACTGGGATTTAATTTCCGCATTTGGTGCTCGAACAGGTGTGTCCATGTTATTAAATACCTCGTTTAATAACAATGCCGAACCGATAGTCGATTCTTTGACCGATGCGGTGGTATGTTACCTCACTACTGGTCTGGATTACCTTGTTGTCGGGAACTATTTAATAACCAAAAAAGAAAAAATTATTACTCCAGCCAGCTTTGGACAATTAAGCATTAATTTGCCGATAGCAGCTCAGCTGTTAAGTATTGATAAGTTCAAAAACCTTGAAACACGCCATAAAAAATTTGAACTGCGATTTAATTACGACCCGACACGACGTGCAGACATTTCCCCCCTCTGCTATCGTCTTCTAAACACATGTGATGGCACCCAATCTATAAACGCCTTATTAACACAATCGGACTGTCACAAAACTCAGTGGGATTCACTCTATGAAGAACTGTCGGTTTTATGGTCGGAACGTATGGTTATCTTAAGCCCTACGCCAAGATAAGACATAGAATAATGCGTATCACAGAACCCACGTCTGGCACATTGACAATCGATAGAATAGATTGCTCTCAATTTAATCAATCAACTTTTTGTAACCATTACCGTGGCAAACGGCCCTTTATTTTAACCTCAGCATTATCTGGTTTAAACGCAGACAGTTATCATCTAAATAGCTTAGAGAATGCTCTTGGCGATGAACGGTTTTATGTTCGAATTTACGGTAAGGATCGTTTCAATAAACCAAAACAAGATTGGGGTAAGTATTGCGATTCGGTTTCCATGACCATGTCTCAATACACTGAACTCATAGATAATGGGCGTGCGGCCAAAGAACACATGTATATGGCTTATCAACCAATTACCAATACAGCTCTGGCCGATCCAATCATCGATTGTCTTGAACAACTGCCATTCGAACTGATACCAGCTACAGACTTAAATATCTGGCTTGGCCCTGGAGGTCATACCACTCCATTGCATTGGGATTCAAACGATGGCACACTGTTGCAAACTTATGGCAGTAAAAAACTGATCCTTTTTCCACCTGCCCAGTCAGGTAATCTATATCCGTTTTCGATTTTCCAAAAAACCTTCCCACCCTGGTTTAGTCAAGTCCACCCCCAAACGCCTGACTTTTCAAAATTTCCACGACTAAAAACTGCTTTAGCCCATAAGTTGGAAATTGAGCTGCATCTACTAGAGCTTTTATATATCCCTGCATTTTGGTGGCATGAAGTGACATCAATAGGAAGCAGCTACACCTGCTCATTTAACCGCTTCTGGCATCCGCAACCAAGATGGCGATCCTTGACTAATCGACGTGGAGTGATGATTTCTGCATTAGCAACAATTGTCACAGTTTCACGTCAAATACGACAGTTACGACAACCGGTAAGCGAAATCGACAGTGTACGAAAAATGGGCGCTAAACTTTCGCCAACCGATTCTACCGAAACATTTAAATTAGAATCTAAAGAACCTCTTGAGTAGTCGTTCGTTAACCTAACACAGGAAGGTATCATGTCTCGGGAAGGCAGTGCTGTTATTACAGCCAGATATTGATTTAACGAAACTACTTGGGGTATTCATATTTTGCTCCATAACAGCGTTATTGTCGAACTCGAATGGCCACATATCGTTGGTAGTGGGTCGAACCTGTAGTTTAGAGGATTATATGTTCCTCAACAGGCAGACCTGAGTAACAGATAAGAGAGTGTTTCAGCGTTAATAAATTTCATGTGCAGAAGATATAAATTACAGGTTCGATCCACTACCTAATTGATATATAGCACTAAAATCAGTGCGTATCATTGAAAACTTTCTATCTTGTATTCTTATTGATCAGTCGTAAGGCGCTTTCAGTTATGAGATTTTGATCCCAATCCAGAAAACGTTCTTTAAACCCGCTGATTTTCCGAATAATGGTATAGCTGTTCTGATGTAATTTATGTGGCTCGAAAAAGCTAAGTAACTCAAAATCAGCAAATTGATTCACTTGTTTTAATTTAAGATCCTTAATAAACATTGCACTTTTTGGGCACCCATTAACTGTATTATGAAACACCATTAATCCACCATTGGGATTGAGAAGCGGCCAATACTCATCAAAAAAGGCTTGATAATCTAGTGCATCATTCCATGCAAAATCAATTGGTGAATGTTGTTTGGAGATAATAGAACTGTGGCCAACAGCAGAAAATTTAGACAAGTTAATGAACCTTTCAAGTTTCAAAACAGATAATGCTTCCATCACCTTAGGGGCAGAGCTGTACTCTTCTGAATAATCATCGAAAGCATAAAGCATGGGTTGATAATCCTGTTCGTAAAACAGAGGATCTGCTCCTGTTGGCTGTGATAAAAACCAATCCTTTTGATCTTCAGCCGTATTTCCAGATTGATATATTTTTTCAGTTTTAGTGACCAATTGAGTTAATTCATTCTGATAGTCTTTCTGATTATCAGCAAGTGCTTTAATAATATAAGGCGTTGTGTAACCCATACCGAATTCTACGACTGATCTTGGGCGAACACTGCGAATCAATCCATACATTAATGGAGCCAAGTGCTCAGTACCAGATAACGGACTACTCAGGGGTGCAGTTTGAGATAAAAATTGATCATCGAACATTTTTATACCTTTTTGTGATAACAGTCCTTAAGAAATATCTTCTTACTACAGACTTCCGTATATTCTTATTTTAGAATTACAAACCCTGATCTATTAGCGTTTATAATTGCGCCATGAAATCATCTAATTCGTTGACATCGAATCCATCATAATCAATATCAGAGGGAGTTAATGACTGGGCCTCAGCATTTGCTGCATGAGTAATGATTTGAGCCAGAGATTCCTTAAACTCTTCAGCATAATCAACGATGTGTTGTATTTGATGGGCCTTGCGTGAATATGCAATTTCAAAACTCAGTTGACCGGCAACATGTTTACCAACAAATTCAATTAAATAAGGTGGTTTTGCCTCAGGTGAGATGATGTCTCCGATTGATTCATTAGAGATGGCAAAATGCCCTTGTTGTTGCTCGCCAAACTGTCCTAAATAATTGAAGCTAATTGTAGGATCTTTAAATACCTGCACTTCGTCAGCAGGATTCATATAGCGCAATATGCCATAGCCAACACCTTTATTCGGAATGGCTCTTAAAGACTCTTTGACACTTTTAATCAGGTAACCCAGATCATGGTCTCTTTCATACCGCAACATCACTGGATAGCGTGTTGTAAACCAACCGATAGTTCGGTTAACATCGATTCCATCAAACACATCGCGACCATGGCCTTCGAGGATTAAGCTCAGTGTTCTTTTCTGAGTCCACTGGTGATAAGCAAGTAATAGAGCCGACAACAACAAATCATTGGCTTCAGTGGAATAAGTCTGGTGTACTCCAGTTAAGAATAATTCGCTAAGCGCAGTATCCAACTCTATTTTTATAATATTCAGATCACTGTAATGAGTATCATCAACCTCAATACTTGGAGTGATTATTAGCTGTTGCCAATAACTTTGTTGCTCTTCGATGATTTGTTGACTGTGTTGCTGACAATACTGCATCCAGCCCTTCATCGACAATGTGGGTATCGGCACTTGCCAATGCTCTCCTTGCTGGTAGGCTTCATTGAGATCCTCCATTAAAATTCGCCAGGAAACAGCATCGATAATCAAGTGATGTGCAATCAGCAACAGATAACTTTTCTCAGGCAACTGGTAATAGACAATCTTAAACAAGACCCCCGTCTTTAAATCAAATGATTGTTGAATATTTGCGGCATGCAGGCTTAAGTCTTGCAAGCTGGTTAACGGCTGAATTGTGAATTCAAAGCAATCAGTCTCTGCATAGGCTTGCGTCCATTGATCACCGTCCAGCTTAAAACGAAGACGAAACGCATCATGCTGATCACAAACCCGTGTTAACGCCTTTTTCAGGCGTTCAACATCAACATCATGCGCAGTTAACAGAAAGGCTTGATTAAAATGATGATAATGGCTGCCATGATGGCGAAAGAAATGTTGTTGAATCGGGCTGAGTGCAACAGCTCCCTGTGGTCTTTCTGTATTAATGACCGGCTCTTCATTCATTAAGGCCAGTTTGGGTGCAAGCTTGCTAACCGTTGCATGCGTAAATAAATCGCGCACTTCCAGCTTCCAGCCTTTTTGACGAATGCGAGAAACAATCTGCAAAGCCTTGATGGAATCGCCACCCGAAGCAAAATAATTATCATTCCTGCCTAGACTGTCCAGACCCAAGACTGCACACCAAACTTCGGCTAATAACTGCTCACGCTCGCCTTGTGGAGCTCCACCTAAATCATCACTTAATCTCTTCGTTTCAGAGAATTCCGGTAATGCTTTACGATCGATTTTACCAGCCGGGTTTAATGGCAGTTGATCCAACACCACAAAATGCGCTGGAATCATATAATCAGGCAATTGTATGGTCAATGCTGCACGCATACTGGCTACACTCAGCTGTTTTTGCACAACCAGATAAGCAATAATCTCGGCAGGCTCGCCTTTGTTTAAACGCGCAACTGCCTGCAATACACCCGAACATTGAAGCAGTTGCGCCTCGATTTCACCCAACTCAATACGATAACCGCAAATTTTGACCTGATCATCCAATCGACCTAAAAACTCAATCTCGCCGTGTTGATTAACTCGTCCCTGATCGCCTGTTCGATAATATCGCTGGCCCTGCTCAGCCGGGACAAAACGTTCTGCAGTTAATCTTGGTTGCTGCCAATACCCTTGCGCAAGGGCATTACCGCTAATATAAATTTCTCCGGTCAGTCCATCGGGTTGTTGGTATCCAAAACAATCGACGATTGTTAACTGCGCATGACCTAATGACTGGCCGATACTAACAGCCGAACCCTGATAATTGCATCGATTGTTAATTGGATGAATGGTTGCATCCACAGTACATTCTGTCGGCCCATAAACATTATAGATTTGAAGATAATCGGCCTGACTGCTTCTGGCGATTATTTCCACTAACTGCGGCGGTAAGGCTTCACCACCAACAATCAACTGTCTCAATCTTAAATTCTGCTCGTCGACCAAGCCCGCAGCCAGCATAATTTGTAACAACGAAGGTGTACAATCGCTCAGATCAATATCCTGTTTCTGCAAAAATGCCAGTAAAGCAGTACCATCCCGGCGCGATTCCTGATCGCAAATATGTAAACAATGGCCTTGCAATAATGCAGCAAAAATCTGTTGGACCGACGCGTCAAAAACAAATGAAGCCATCAAGGCGATATTCAGAGCCTGTGGTTGATGCTGATAGACTTCACTGTTTAATGATTGAATTAAACCGAGTATCGATTGATGGCTGATCAAAACGCCTTTAGGCAAACCCGTTGAACCTGATGTGTAGATTAAATAAGCTGGCAACTGGGCAGGTATTGATAGCTGAGTTGGTTTAATAACCTGGTCTAAATCATTACACTGAATATGCACATAATCGGCAAACTCCAACTGTTCACTAATAACAGCAGCAACACTGGCATCTTTTAATATAAACTTAACTCTGGCTATGGGCAGAGTCAATTCCAAAGGAAGATAACAACAACCTGCTTTCAGAACACCCATGATCGCAACCAGATAATGATTGGCTCGGGAAAGATAGATTGCAACAACTGAACCAGGGTTGACACCTGCCAGACACAAACGCGATGCAATCACATCAGCCTGTTCGGATAACTGCTGGTAAGTTAAGATTTGCTGGCCATCATTCAACGCCTTCGCATTGGGCGTTTTTAAAACCTGAGCGTTAAATGCACTAATAATGTTTTGTTGATGATCATTACTAACATGTGCCCGCTCGTTTTCAAACAACTTGTTTTGAATCAGCTCGTTCTCAACCAAGGGGTTATTCGTTGTCTTCTGCAACTGTAATTCACAAACAACTGAATCTGGATTGTGAACAATCGCTTGTAATAAATGCGTATATTGACCGACCATGTTTACAATCGTCCACGCATCGTATAAATCAGTGCTGTATTCAAATACACCTTGAATACAACTTTGTTCCATTCCCAGTTCCAGGGTTAAATCAAACTTGGCTGCTTGACTGTTGAGCGGCTCTCGCTGCATGGTCAATCCTTTAAGCTCCAGATTCTTGATTGGGGCATTCTGCCAGAGAAACATTATTTGCACCAAAGGATTGCTACCGAAATCACGTTCTGGCTTAATTTCCTGTACAAGACGATCAAATGGCACATGTTGTAAATCAAAACCAGACAGGCAAAAATCATTCACCTGTTCCAGTAAATCAGTCACACGCAAATCGGTTTCTATCCGCGCACGTAGCGGAATGGTGTTAATAAAAAAGCCAACGATAGGTTCCAAATTAGGCTCATTCCGGTTAGCAACCTGGGTACCAACAAGCAAATCCTTGCGTCCGCTATAACGCTGCAACAAAATAAAATATACAGTCAGCAAGAGTACAAACAGACTAACGCCTTTGCTTTCAGCTAATCGTTGCAGTTGATGACTTAAAAGTGGCTCGATTAGAACCGGGCAGGTTGAGCCTTGATCACTGCGCAATTCAGGTCTGCTTTTTCCAGCTTTCAAATCAAGCTGGTATTCGCTATTTTCCAATAACTGGCACCATCGCTTGAGGCCTTGTTCAATCAAGATTGTTTGCTGTTGCCTCTGCTGCCACACTGAATAATCACGATAATTAATTGTGACAGGTTCCAATTCCGGCTCAGCGTGATCCGTATAACTCTGATAGGCAGCAGCTAATTCCCTGCTCAGAATCCCCATTGACCAACCATCACCAATAATATGATGCATCGCCATCAGCAACACCCATTCATCGTCATCATAGCGAATCAACATCACCTTGGATAAGGGTGCTTGATTTAGCTCAAAACGTGTATCAGCCATTTGGCTTTTAGCCTGGTTCAGCAAGCTTTGTTTTTGATTGTCTAAATAAGTGGACAAATCATCCACAATCATCTCGAGATCGATGGAATCATGAATCGTTTGTTGAGCTAGTCCCTGGTTATTTTCACCAAAGGTGGTTCGCAAGCTCTCATGTCGGGAGATTAAATAGTCGAAACTACGACGCAATTTCTCAACATCCAGATGACCCGTCAAACGACTGGCCATTAATATATTGTAAACAGGTGAGGCACCTTCCAGCTTAAACAGAAACCAAAGCCGTTGTTGCGCAAACGATAAGGGGATTACCTTTGATGTGGCATATTGACTTAAAGGCTCAACCAACGCCGGTTGATTAACAGTAATCTTTTTCAAAAGTACTGTTAATTCGATCTTATTGGCTTTCAATCTCGCCATCAGATCAGCGGTCATCGCACCTTTTGGCGCTTTAAAACGTAGCTCGCCCTGTTCTAGATAAAGCTGAATACCGAGTAGATTTAGCCGATTCAATAACTCGGCGACTGCGTTCAAATAACACCTCCTTCGTACTCAGTCTCCTCAACTTCCTGAACTGTGGAAACATCCAGAGCCGATTGTAGTAGCTGTATTTGTTCAGATAAACTGGCGATTGTGTTATGTTCAAAAATTAATTTAATCTCCAAATTCATATTTAGCAGGTCTTTTAACCGTGAGATGACTCTGATCGCAATTAAGGAATCTCCACCCAAAGCAGCAAACTCATCATCAATACCTGGCTGGTCAATACCTAGCACTTCACCCCACACCTCGGCAATCAATTGCTGAACAGGCGTTTGTGGTGCAACATATTGCTGGGCTAAATCAGGTCTTTGATGTCCGGACTGAAGTATTTCGGTTTCAGGTTCAACCAAGGTTTCAGGGTGTAAATTCCGAGCTCGGCCAGTTTGAATCTGTAACTGGTGATAGCCAGAAGCCAAGGCTCTGCGAATCGCTTCGAAACCTTCCGCTTCGGTAATTCCATCTTGGAGTTCAACACCTGTACTTTCAATAATACGCTGCTCGAATCCAAGGGCTTGACCGATACTTTGCCAGCGATCCCAGTCCAGCGTATAAACCTGACCTGATTTCTGCTGGCGACAATAATGCGCAAATGCATCCAGATAACTGTTAGCAGCTGTATAAGCGATATTGCCCTGCCCCCCGGTCATTGCATTCAAAGAGGAAAACAAAACCACAAAATCCAACGAAGTAAAGTCGATGCATTGCTGAAGAACCTGCGTTCCCAATACTTTTGGTCGTAGTTCTAAGAGTGAACGGGTTTTATCCTGTAAATCAATATATCCACGGCTTTCACTGGCAGCCGTATGAAAAACACCGTTTAATTCACCGTACTCTGCGATACTTCGGTCAATAACTGATTGCATTGCCTGAACATCACACACATCAGCCTGACAAACCATCACTTGCGCACCAGCGCGTTGCATATCCAGTAACCGGGAAATGGTTTCTGTCTGCTGACGTGAGTCAGTATCATTGTGTCCTTGCCCCGAGTTTTTTTGGCTTGATTGTTTTTGACCAGCTACCCTGCCGACAACCAAACAGCAATCAGTTGTTGAACGTAGCTCAGTTTCACAAGGGAAAACCGCCACTTCGGTAAATAACCCACTGTCTGCCATCACTTCCTGCCATGCATCAGGCGTTAACAATGGTGTCGTGCCGGAACGCAGTTCGGTATCATTAAAATACCACCAGCCTTCAGCGAGTCCCCATACCATTTCATACCAACGTGGAATCGGTGGCGTTTCAACCAGGCATAAATCTGCGCTGGGTTTTAACAAGCGACTGAGCTGACTAACAGCCTTGTTAATATCTGGGGTAGCGTGAACAACGTCCAATCCGTATATCAGGTCAAAACTTTGTAATTCAAACCCCTGAGCAACTGGATCTTGAAAAATATCGAAGACCGAAAAGCGCATAAAATCCAGGCCTTGTTTTTGAGCAAGCTGCTGTACTTTTAAAACAAAGGACTTACCGATGTCGGTAAAATAATATTCAACGTTTTTACCCACCAGACCAGGTGCAATCAAACCGGTTAATACGCCACTACCACCACCGACTTCAAGAATTCTCACCACTTCATCCGACTGGTCTATGGTTTGATCCACCAGATGTTTCAATAACTGATAATAAATTCGGTGATTGGAATGCTCGACAGTTTTTTCCCCGGCTTCTGAAATCAAACTACGATCCCCATCGGGATATAACACGCTAATCGCTTCTATCTCACCGGATAACGCCTTGTCGAAATGCCCCACACAATGAGAAACCATTTCATACAAGGGAGTAAAACCAGGAAATTCCTCACAAATTCTCTGCTCCAATTGACTGATTTCCAAATCCCAATCGCGCGTTTCAATCAATGTAAAAGAAAACGTTTCGCCATGCCTGTTGATTAAACTGTCTCTTTGCAAAATATCCAGCAATAAACCTAGGAACTTATCAAACTTGGCTAACAACTTGAGCTTTTCGCCAACTTCTTTGAGTGTCCAGCGTTTATCGCCGTATGGCTTAATTCCGGACTGCTCGAAAAAACTCAGCAAATGCAATGTGCACAACCTTTCCAATGTACTTTGCAATCCCGGAAAATCATCCAATCCTGGAATTGCCAATTCTTTTATCAGTTTCTTTTCGGTCTGACCCAAATCCAGTAACAGATCCTTAAAATCCTGATTATCAGTTTCAACACTGGATTGCCAAATACTTTTATCAGGAAAATCCTGCCGCGTCGTTAACACCAGTTTTGCCTGGTATTGACGCGCTAGAAATCCTGCCAGAGATAATCCAATGCCCCCCAATCCACCGGTGATTAAATAACTGCCCTGATGTTTGAGCACATCCTGGTTTTGTTCTGGGTCTGGTAAATACAGTTTTTCAAGATCGGGACGCCAATAATAACCGTGTCGCCAGGCTAAAACCGGATTGTCATCATTGAGGCCGGAAAAATCTGGTAGTGTTGATTGTGTCGCCTCACAATCAATTAATCGGCATTGAATGTGTGGATATTCCTGTGGCACAACCGTGACAGGACCCAACATTAAAGCCTGTAACGGAGACAAGCTGTTTTCTGCTCCAATCACTTCAAACAACCCTTGTGTTATTACCGTGATCCGACAGTGAATTTGGGGCGATAATCGGTTCAATATCTTGCAAAAATTCAATAACCCCAAATAAGACTGCACAGCATTGTCAAACGATTGTTCAGTATTGATATTCCAACAATACACCAACTCGATTGTTTGATCTTCAGTTAATGCCAAATCCTTAATCAAGCATTCAAAATCCTGCTCCAACTCTGGATTTAAGACAAAACGATGCTCATCAATTTGTTGATAATGACTTGCAGTTGTTATTTTTCGCCACTGATCTGTAGCCTTTTTAATGCTAGGCAATTTAGAGTCAAGCCCAATATCATTCACAAATGCTAAATAAATATCCGCTGATTGAGCTGTCAATTGCGGCATAGACAAACAGCGCAGCCAGTTCACTGTTGAAAACCACTGAGCCAAATCAACTGTCGCCACATGAGCAGTTGAATGAACAACAGAATTATTATTAAGGTTTGTTTTAGGCTCGACCCAACAGCGTTGACGCTGAAAAGGATAGGTTGGTAAAGCGAGACGACTGCGTTGTTCAGATTGATAAAAACTGCTCCAATCCACAGTCACACCAGCACTCCATAGCTGCGCGACGGTTGCCTGTAAATCGGCTTGATCCAAACACGAAGGATTGCTCAATGTTCCCAATGTGATTTGATCCTGACCCAGAATCGGTTTAGCAAATGCTTGTAAAACACACCCTGCACCGACTTCCAATAAAATCAACTGATCGAATTCAGCACACACTGTCTCCAACCCTTCTGCAAACCGGACTGGTTGCAGCATATGATTTCGCCAGTAATCGGCAGATTCATGTGACGATTCAAACCAGCTTCCAGTCAGATTAGACAGAAAAGGAACCGTATTTGGCTTCGTCTCAATCTTGTTCAGCGACTCTGTAAAGGCATCAGCTGCCGACTCCATTAAGGGTGAATGAAAACCATGTTCTACTACGAGCTGCCGATAAGGAATAGAGTCGTGTTCAAGCTGCGGTAATAGCGCATCAATTGCTTGTTGGGTTCCACTGAGCACACATTGATGTTCGGCATTAACAGCTGCCAGTGTTAATTCTTCATTTAACCATTGCTGACACTGCGTTTGTGTTGCCGTCACCGCCAGCATTGCGCCCTTAAGTACAGACTGCATTAATCGCGCTCTTTCCACAACCAGCGACAAAGCATCCTCCAGACTGAAGACACCGGCAATACAAGCAGCAACATATTCACCCAAACTATGCCCGATCATAGCGGCAGGTTTAATTTGCCAGGCCATTAATTGCATTGCCAGGGAATATTCGAAGACAAACAAGGCTGGTTGAGTCAGTTGAGTCTTGTTTAACTGCTGTTCGGCGTTATGCTCATCATCCTGTTCTGGAAACAAAATCTGTCTTAAATCCAGTCCCAGCAACGGCTTCAAATAATCACAACAGTGATCAACCTGCTGTTGAAACACGACCTCAGTTTGATACAGAAATTGCCCCATTCTGATTCTTTGAGTCCCCTGTCCAGGAAACATAAATACCACAGCCGGCGGCGTATCAGTCGAGGTAAACGTCTGTAATTCTGATAATGATTGGATGGCCTGTTGCGGATTTTCGGCCAACACAGTCCCTCTAACCCCTAATTCTCTGCGCCCAACTGCCAGGCTAAAAGCCATATCTGCAAGATTTTTCTGGACATTGTTTTGCAAATAATCTGCGATTGATAAAGCCAGTTGTTTTAACGCTGCAGGTGATTTAGCCGATAAAGGTAGTAATTGTTGTTTTCTCGACGAAGAACCTCCTGCATTATCTAGCTCGGGGGCTTGTTCCAACACGACGTGCGCATTCGTGCCACCAATCCCAAATGAACTAACCCCTGCGCGACGCGGTGTTGAAGTTTGAGGCCAGTTTTGTAACTGCTGATTAACATAAAACGGACTTTGCTTAAAATCGATTACAGGATTTGCCTCTGTATAATGCAATGAAGCCGGTATTTGTTTGTGATGCAACGCTAATGCTGCCTTCATCAGACCAGCAATCCCGGCAGCGGTATCCATGTGCCCAAGATTGGTCTTAATTGATCCCAAAGCACAATATTGTTTATTCTCAGCCCTGGAGTAAGCCAGTTTAAGTGCTGCTATTTCAATTGGATCACCCATGGGTGTCGCTGTCCCGTGTGCTTCCAGATAATCAATGCTATCAGCAGACACATTTGCCACAGCCATTGCTTCTGCGATCACCGCAGCTTGCCCATTCACACTGGGTGCGGTAAAACCGATTTTGTCAGCGCCATCGTTATTGACTGCTGAACCTTTGATAACCGCATAAATCGTATCATTATCACGAGTCGCATCGTCCAAGCGCTTGAGTAAAACCAATCCTGCACCACTGGCTGGAACAGTTCCGCCTGCTTTAGCATCAAATGCCCGGCAATGGCCATCTTGTGAAGGAATCCCCCCTTGCTGGTATAAATAGCCGGAATGTTGTGGCACTAACAAAGTGGCACCGCCTGCTATTGCTGCATCGCATTGGTAATCCCACAGACTCTGGCAAGCATAATGCACGGCAACCAATGATGTTGAACACGCGCTGTTAATCGCAACTGCCGGTCCTGTTAAATTCAATTTATATGCCAGGCGAGTTGCAGCAAAATCCTTGTCGCTGGCAATCAGCATTTGATAAAAATCTGAGGACTCTTTCAAACTTAAATCAGTCAACAGATTATTGAGCAGGTAAATATTCATCCCCACGCCAACATAAGTGGCAATATCACCTTGATAACGAAGCGGATCCAATACTGCACTTTCCAGTAACTGCCAGGCGCATTCCAATAACACCCGTTGTTGCGGATCCATTAGCTCAGCTTCTCGCGGGTTATAGCCAAACAAGTGCGCATCAAAATTTTCAATGTCGCCAATCATGCCCTTGGCTTTTACATAATCAGGCTGGGCTAACTGAGACGCATCAACACCTGATGCCAACAATTCTTCATCGCTAAAAAACCGGATAGCCTCCTCGCCCTGGCTCAATAACTGCCATAAAGCCTCGATATCATCTGCTTTGGGAAAACGGCAAGCCATACTGACAATAGCAATTGGCTCCAATTCATCTTGCGGTAACAGTTCTTCGTTCATAGACTCGCTATTCGCTTAACGATTTAATTTTTTTTCGACGACCAGATTGCTGTCGCCTGGCCTTTTCTTGGGCCCGACTAACAGAATCATTCGTTACATTGAGTTCTGAAGAATCCAGATAAACAGCCAGTTTAGCGATATTGGGATAACGGAATAAATCGACGGTTTCAACACGTTTGTTCTGTTGTTGCAGTAAATTCCAAACTTGCATTAACAACAAGGAATGCCCGCCCAAATCGAAAAAATTATCCTCAATACCAAAATCTTCGCGTTGTAAAACCTGCTGCCAGATGTTCAGCAATTGTTTTTGGGTTTGTGTTTTTGGTTGATTCGAAGATAGGTGTAAGACACTGGCTCGCTGCGGTTTCGGCAATCGCTTACGATCAACTTTTCCTGAATGGGTCAAAGCAAATCTCTCAACATGAATAAATTCACTGGGCAACATATAAGTCGGTAAATATTCCGACAGATAATCACGCCAATCCGATACAGTTAAAGACTGTCCTCGGTAATAAGCCAGTAAATGTTGATTATCTTCCCGGGTCCGAGCGATCACTACAACAGCTTGATCAACCTCAGCCCTGCCTTCCATTTGTGCTTCAATTTCACCAAGCTCAATCCGGTAGCCGCGAATTTTAGCCTGAAAATCCAAGCGCCCCAGATAGTCAATACTCCCGTCTTGATGACGTATGACCTGATCTCCGGTGCAATACATACGCTCACCAGAACTCGAAAATAGATCAGGAATAAATCTTTCTGCTGTTAAATCACTACGGTTCTTATAACCTCTGGCAACTCCTGCTCCAGCGATCATTAATTCACCAGGAAATCCATCTGGTAGCAAATTCAGGTTCTCATCGACAATATACAAGCTGGTATTGGCAAGAGGATCGCCCAATTTGACCTTGCCTGAATTATTCAACAAATAACGACTGGACCAGACTGTGGTTTCAGTTGGACCATACACATTCCAGACCTGACCCGCGCAACGTTGTAATTGCTCAGCCAGGTTTTCCGGCAAAGTTTCGCCACCGCATAAAACCTTAAAGTGATGATTGCCTTTCCAGCCGGAAGCCAGCAGCAACCGCCAACTTGCCGGAGTGGCTTGCATAACGGTTATTTCATGTTGCTCCAATAACGTCTGTAAGGCATGGCCATCCGTACTTTGCAGACTGTCTGCAAGCACAACAGTCGCCCCGACTGTTAATGGTAAATATAATTCCAGTGCTGCAATATCAAATGCAAGCGTGGTTACAGCCAGCAATCGATCATCTGCATTAATACCCGGCATATCCGCCATGGTCAGGATAAAATTGACGATATTTTTATGACTAACCTGGACAGCTTTGGGTTTGCCAGTCGATCCTGATGTGTAAATAACATATGCTAGATTATCTGGCATAACGTCCACACACAGACTTCTTCGTTCAAAGTTTTTATTGGCCAATAACTGGCTGATATCCTGAACACTGGCTGAAAAATCCAGCTCTGTTTCCCCCTTAACCAAAACCAGTTCTGCGCCTGAATCCTCAACCATATAATGCAAGCGCTTGGCTGGAAGATTCAGATCTAATGGCAAATACGCTGCCCCTGTTTTTAACACAGCCAGTAAAGCAATCAGCATTTCAACACAACGCGGCATACAGATCGCGACGATGCTTTCGGTTGCAATTCCCATGGTCAATAATTGTTGAGCAAGCAACTCGGATTGTTGCTCCAACTGGGCATAAGTCAATTGATGCTCAGTAAATTGCACCGCCACCTTATTCGCTGACAAACCTGCCTGGCGTATAATCAACTGATGTAGACAAAGTTCTGGCAAACAATCCTGGTTAACCGCTTGTTGATTGCTTAATAACTGTTGATGTTGCTCGGTTGCTTTTAGCAGGCCGACATTTGTCAACAGCGCTTGAGGAGCGCTGATCATCTGTAAAATAATGCTCTGATAGTGCTCTAAAAGACGCTGTATATCCTGAGTCTGGAAGCGTTGTTGTTGATATGAGATTTTCAGTGTTAATTGCTGTCCAGGCGTAATTAACAGCGTTAAAGGCAAATCGGTTTGTTCATAGACTTGAAAATCATTCAACTGCAATACAGATGACTGCTGATCCAAAGTTTCATCCATCGGATAATTTTCAAAGATAAACAAGCTGTCAAATAATCTCTGTCCATCCTCAATCTTGGACCAGCGTTGCAGTTCAGCTAATTGCACATAAGTGAAAGGTTCGCGTTCCAGGCTATCGTTCATTAACTGCTGCAACAACTGCTGCCAAGTTTGATCAACAGATAAACGAGTACGTACTGGAACCGTATTGATAAACAAACCGAGCATGTCTCCAACCTGATCCAGATCAGCTGGACGCCCGGAAACAGTTAGCCCGAACAACACATCGCGACTGGCACAATAACGGCTTAGCAATACCACCCAAGCCGCTTGTAAAACAATATTGACTGTTACTCGTTGTTGGCGAGCAAAATCCGTCATCGATGCGGTTGTATCCTGATCAAGAACTAATACTGATTGATGACAAACTGTTTGTTGAACAAGATGATCATCACCTGTATCAATCGCCAGTTTGTTGACACTACTAAAGCCTTTTAACTGAGTCGTCCAATACGATTCAACCGCCTGGGCCTCTTGATTTTGTAACCAGGCAATATAATCATGAAACGGTCGACGATTAACTAATTTGGCTTGTTGTCTGCTCAATTTAGCTGCATACAGGCTAAAGACATCTTCAATCAGTTTCGGCAAGCTCCAGCCATCCAGTAGAATATGATGGTAACTCCAGACAAAAACTGAATGTGTAGCACTCAAACGCAAAAGAGCAAACCGAAGCAGTGACCCGCTGTTAATATCAAACTGTAGTAACCTGTCCTGTTGCAAAAAGCTATCCACCAAACTCTGTTGATTCGATTGATCTTCAGCACTGTAATCAATATCCTGCCAATTTAACGGCAACTGCTCAAAAACAACTTGTACTGGTTGCTCTGCCCCCAACCAATCAAAACCGCTTCTCAAAACAGGATGCAGGTCAATCAATTCTTTCCACGATTCACGCCAATCGTCTACGGTTAACTGTCCGTTAAAATGCCAGCTGACTTGTTGTAAATAGCTATTCGATTGCCGGGAAAAAACACGATGAAACAACAGCCCGTGTTGTAATGGTGACAAGGGGTAAATGTCTTCCACAACACCACGTTCAGCAATACCCTCTAACCGCTGATCGCTTAAATTCACCAATTCAAACTGTAAGGTTTTATCGACTTGAACAGCTTGCAGTAATTGAATCAGTTGTTGTTTAAAACCAGTTAATAACTGTTCAATAGTCTCGTGATTAAACTGAAGTGGGCTGTAGCGAATATCCAGTTGCAGACAATCTTGGTGGACTGCACTGTTGATATCCATCAATAGTGCAAAGTCTTGTTGACCTGAACGTTCTTCACCCCGCTCTTCAATTGCCTGGTCAATAAAGACCGAATCCTGTCGGGCATTTTCAAAACGCCCTAAATAGTTAAATCGAACACCTGTGCTGCGTTTCTCAGTTGCTTGCAGTTGTTGCTGAAAATCGGTTTGTTCAGATAAATAGCGGAGCACACCATAACTCAAGCCTCTATTCGGTAAATCCCGAAATGCAGCATTAATTGCAGCCAGTGCCGTTTCATATTTTGCATCGACTGCCAGGGGAAATAATGTCGTAAACCATCCAACTGTTCGGGATACATCCAGATCGGAAAACAGGTTTTCACGACCATGGCCTTCCAGTTCTATCGTTACGGTTTTCTTGCCCATCCATTGCCATAATGCCCCCAATAAAGCAGCCAGTAACACTTCTTCCACACTCACTTTCAATACTCTGGGAGCTTGCATTAACGCGCTGGTTATATTGCTGTCCAGATTCAGTTGCCTGATAGTGGTATCTGACAATGTGATGATTTGATCAACCGAATGATCTAACGGCAATTGCGCAAATTCAAATTGGCAATAACGCTGCCAGTATTTCTGATCAGCGACGAGTGCATCACCTTGTGCCCATTGCTTAAGTCGTACTACCCAGTCAATCAATGACGTGGTTTTTTTCGGCAATTTAGGCTGTTGCTGATTGGCTGCCATCTGGTATGCCAGATTCAGGTCTTCCAGCAAGATACGCCAGGACACGCCATCCACAAGCAAATGATGGAGTACGAATAATAAGCGTCCTGACTTGTTTTGGTCTGCCGGGATAAACAAGGCGACACATAATAACGGTGAGTTGATTAATTCAAACGATGCTTGCAAAGCGCGAGCCTGATCAGTGATCTCTGATGTTTGAGAAAAAGTGCATATTCGCAACATATCGTCCAGGTGATAATCCGCCTGGATCACTAGTTCCACAGGATGTAATTGCTTAACCTGCATTCTTAATACATCATGGTGTTCAATCAGAACAGTCAGTGCTTGCTTTAAGGCCTGCAAATCCATATCTGCTGAAACGTCCAGCAACACAGACTGATTAAAATGCTGTGCATCCTGATCAACAACAGAAAAGAAGTCATGCTGTATCGGCGTACAAATAACCGGGCCTGTCACCAGTCCTTGGTCAGTTGTAAACTGCTCTACCACATTGACTGACTGCGCCAGTACAGCAATGGTTTGAGCGACAAATAACTGCTTTAAATCCAGGCTGATCCCTGCTTGTCTGGCCTTGGCGACAATCTGGATACTCAAAATAGAATCGCCACCCAACTCAAAGTAGTTGTCGTTAATGCCAATCCGTTCCTGTTTTAAAAC
>VAPK010068576.1_pt1 | contig 19499 bp, 20 predicted proteins | sample 3395031 | NCBI WGS metagenome assembly VAPK01 (sample SAMN08290443, study PRJNA428436) | hydrothermal vent metagenome | isolation source: Deep-sea hydrothermal vent chimney 1 | place: Pacific Ocean: Juan De Fuca Ridge
AGCGTATTCAGCTTATAAGCTGATTTGTAGATAAGTATTTAATACTTACATACAAGCTAAAATTAAAGAGCCCTACATCCTTTTGGATGTGGGGCTTTTTTTTTGGGATAAAAACAGGTAGAGTAGTGTCCTATCTTCATAGGCCAGATTAGATTTATTAATAATAATTTAAGAATAAGGAAACGATATATTATGCGTTCAATCATTAAGGCGGCAATACTCATTGCTGCAACGAGCAGTTTATTTGGTACTGTTTATGCAGGTGATCTTAAACCACTTAAAGGGCAAACAGCGCTGCGTGTGTGTGGTGATAAATTTAATTTACCCTTTTCAAATTTTGAAATGCAGGGCATAGAAAATAAAATTGCTAAATTGTTCGCTGATGAGCTCGAAATTCCTTTGGAATATACTTGGTTTCCGCAGCGCCTAGGTTTTATTAGAAACACCATCAAGAAAGTTGATAGAGAAACAGGCCGTTATCTATGTGATTTGGTTGTGGGTGTGCCAGGGGAATACGATAGACTAGCAACGACCGATATTTACTTCTCTTCCATTGAGTCAATGGTCTACCGCAGTGGTGAAGGCTATGAATTAAAAACAGTTGAAGATATTGCAAAATTAGTGGCAACGGGTAAAAAGATACGCATTGGCTTGTTTGATCGGGATGGTGCGACTGAATCGTTGATTAACAATGGGCTGGGCGATAATATCGAGTATTATCGTATGATGCCAGGCCATGCCCGCACGCATCCTGGACGGATTGTTGAAGCCGTGGCTTCGGGAGAGGTCGATGTTGCCTTTGCTTGGGGGCCAATTGCAGGCTATTATGCAGGTCAATCCGACGTTAAGATGGCTGTGGTACCCCTAGCAAAAGAAGATGGCGGCATGCCGTTTAGCATTGCAATGGGCGTACGTTATCCTGACAAAAAATGGAAAGCGTTGCTGAATAAGCTCATTGAAGCAAAAAAGGATGAAATCGCAACTTTAGTTGAAGAATATCACTTCCCATTGGTGGCGGCACCAGCAGTGCGAGGGGATGATGACGATTAGTCTTTAATGGATGGGGTTTAGAAATTCACGGTGTCGGCAATAATTTCTTTAAGATTCTGATTAATTCGTTTGGCAAACTCAACTTGTTTGGGATTGCTAACGGATTCATCCATTAGCCGCGTACTGACTAAAACACCCTCTGATGCTTCTCGGACAGCAATCCGGCAAGGCATGGCATTAATGAGATCAGGATTGATTTCCATCATTTCACGCGCATAGGTAATATTACAAAACTCAGTGATAGTGGAAAGCGGAAAATCTTTTTCGCCGCGGTCGCGAACCGCTTGGCCTATTGTGCTGCGATGGATGATGCGATAGTTGTGTTCTGAAATTGCAATATCGAGATTCATCAATGTATTTTCAAAATTCTCATTACTATATTTTTCATAGCTGACATGGTATGCCGTTTCACTTCCTGAGGGACAGCCGGTAAGACTGAAAAAAATCAGTATAAACATTAAAATAGCAGGGATTTTTTGTGATTGAATCGTGGTCATAGTAGGGCGCCAAGAATAAGTTATAGTTGTCTAGTATAATAGCGCAACACGAATACGAACAAAAGAGGTTAATAGTTTCAATGAAGTATAAGTTAATAGGGATGCTTGCCAGTATTGGTTTTTTAATGAGTGCTCAGGTCTTTGCGGTGGCGGGCTTCTCAGAAGCGAATAATGCCTTATTTGATAGTCCACATATGAAAAATGTGACATCAGAAGGGATATTGCACTATGCCTATAAGAAAGAAAGTTATATCGAAGATCCGACAACGGACACGGTTGATGTGGGTATAAAAAATATTCGAAATACAGGCCGCAACGACCAGCATTTTGAGTTTTTTACAGGTGAACATAAACGGCCTTATTTGGACCGCGATAATCAGTCTGGTAACGGTGTGTTTGTGATGTTCCTTGAGTGGGATGTGCATGAGTTAGAGCGCCAAACAAAAGGTTCATGGCGGCATTTCCAGCGTCGTATTCGCTGGGCATTAGCCGGTGGGGCGGTGAAAACAGATGTTATGGTGGAGTATAAAGGTGAGCAAATAAAAGCAGTACAATATAGTATTAAGCCTTATGTTAACGATAAAAATAAAACCCGCTATGGTCTCTATGCCAATAAATATTATATATTCACGTTATCGGATGATATTCCGGGCACAATTTATCAAATTCGCACTATCGTGCCAGATGGTAAGGTATGGAAAGAAGGCGATGCAATACTCACGGATGAAAGCATTACTTTTACCGGGTTTACATCGTTAGCAGGGAGTAATGCTGGCGTCGTGAAAAATGATGGGGAAAAAGCTGAAATAACGGAGTAGTTCAATCCAATAATTAAGAGAAGCGGGCGTAAGCCTATTTATTTCTTAAGGGGATTACACTACCGAATTCTCACAAAGATATGCTATCTAACAATCCCTACCTGCGGTTATACATCGACCATCAACTAGCGGATGCCCATATACTTTAAATTAAAACATATGAGGAAGCACGATGGCAAGACCAAATTCACCAAAGAATTCAAAGAAGAAGCCATTAAATCAGTCATCGAAAGAGAGAGTTCGACGAATGATGTTTCTAAACGATTAAGGGAGGGGACATTACATGGTTTTCCCACTTGTAACATAAAGCCATATATACCCAGCTAGCCCTGCAAATAATGACGCAAAAAGGATTCCAGTCTTAGCCATAAGTAACAATTCTTCATTATGGCTGAAACCAAGTTGAGCAACAAAAATCGACATGGTAAATCCAATCCCGGCTAATAGTGACACACCTGCTATTTGGGTAAAGCGAGTATCTTTAGGTAGCTCTGCAATGCCCAATTTAAGCACTAGCCAGCAAGTACCGGTGATGCCGATGAACTTACCCAAAATCAACCCTAGTGATACGCCAATCATCACAGGATGCGTTAACATTTCTTCAAGTGAACCGAATGACATTGGAATGCCTGCATTTGCTAAGGCAAAAACTGGAATAATAAAATAAGCTACAGGCATATGCCAAGCTCGTTCTAGTCGTTTGAGCGGAACACCAACACTATCTACGCTATATTCCAATTTTTGTACAATAGAGCGTAACTCATCGTTGGTCATAATGCTCTTCCCAGGTTGATGGCTCTCATCAAAACGTTGCATTAAAGCTTTAACATGGCTACTAAAACGTTTTGGATCATACTTTGGTATTGCGGGTACCGACATTGCTCCCAATATGCCAGCTAAAGTTGGATGGACACCTGAAAGCAGCAAGGCATACCAAAGCACAACAGCAACCGTAAAATAGGGTAACGTTTTACGAATACCCAGCAGATTAAAAGAAAGCAACAATGTAAATAAACCACCTGCTATCAGCAATGGCATAACAGCAATGGTCTCAGTATAAAATATCGCAATGACCATGACCGCCCCCAAGTCATCTACAATAGCAAGGGCGACCAAAAATGTAATCAATGCTTTAGGAACGCGACTCGCTAATAATGCTAGGGCACCAATAGCAAATGCAATATCTGTCGCCATAGGGATCCCCCAACCTCTAGCCGCATCACCTTCAGGATTGATAACAAAATAAATTAAAGCAGGTATAACCATTCCGCCTATTGCAGCAGAAATAGGTAACATTGCATTGCGTAATTTTGCTAACTCTCCGACTAAGATCTCTCGTTTTAATTCTAAGCCAACAACAAAGAAAAAAAAGGCCATAAATCCATCATTAATCCAATGGTGCAAACTCATTTCCACAGACCAATTACCGACACCAACTAAAATCGGTGTGTGCAAAATATGTAAATAATTTTCAGCCAGCGGTCCATTTGCTAGGATTAATGCAAGTATTGCCGTGCCCATCAATAATAACCCACTCGTAGTCTGACGATGGATGAACTCTTCGAAAGGGCTTAGGATTTTCTCAAAATTATTTTCCCAAGGCGAGAGGTATATACCCTTCTTAGTATTAGGTTGTTGTTTCATCTCTTTATTCTTCCTTAGCAAACAGAGAATTATTAGCTGACTCTATTACTGAAGACACAATAGGATCGAGGATCTTGCGTTCAACAGAAATAGCATAAAATGATTCTTTTACTTCATGGGCTTGTCCAATAAGATTAACGCCATATTGTTGCATTACTTCATCCTCAATCGCTGTTGGCGCTATAAATATTCCCACGCCTTCCTGGCCAAATGCTTTCATTAATGCACTGTCGTCAAATTCTGCAATTATGCGAGGATGGATGCGATTTTTATCAAACCACTGCTCAATACTGGCACGTAGCTGGTTTCCACTACTAGGTAATAATAATGGCGCGCCACTTAAACATTTAGGAAAGTCATTTATTAGTTGTTGCTGCAATTGTTCTGTAGCAAAGAAACTAACAGAACATTCTCCTAATTTGTGACTAAAACCACGCGTGCTCACTGTAGGTGGGATAGGGCGATCTGCCAACACTAAATCTAAGCGATGAACTGATAACTCTGCAAGTAAGGTATCTAAGTCTGCTTCACGACAAACCATTCGCGTCGTACCTGGCATTTGGAGTGCTGGCAATAATATCCGATGAGCAATAGATTTCGGAACCACATCAACGACCCCAACCCTAAACTGTTTAGGACGAATGTCTGGAAGATTATGCATCATTTCCTCCAGCTCGCCTCCTAGAGAGAATATCTCATCGGCAAAGTTCAATACTAGCCGACCTATTTCGGTGAGCTTTATATTTCTCCCAGCCTTGCTAAATAAGTCTTCACCAAAATATGATTCTAATAGCGTAATTTGACCACTGATAGTTTGTGGTGTTATGTGTAATCGCTCACTAGCACGAGCTATACCACCTTCTTTTGCCACCATCCAGAAATAATGTAGATGTTTATAATTAACCATAAATCCCTGTCCGTTACCTCGTATTTTACGAGTAGTTTATCAGTTATATTCGACTTTTTCTACACCTTAAACTGATTTATTATTAGCAATTGCGAATTGTAAACGTTATTTGTTTTGGAGAGCACGATATTTATTGATATTAAAGCACAGTCCTTTCTCTTAACTGTATCCCACTACACTTATGTAAAAGAACAGTTGATCAAAAAATAAGCTTTAAAAAATCACTAAGAACTAATTTAAATACGCTACATTATCTCTGCTGCGTGTAGCCGATGAAAGTATGCAGTAATACATATTCTCTTTATTTAGGAGTAGATAAATGAAAAAATCAATTATTTTTGCTGGTCTGTTAGCTTCAACTTATACCGTTTATGCGGGAGATAATCTTCACTGGAATTATTCAGGTCCTAGCGGTCCTGAACACTGGGTAACGTTAAGTCCTGACAATTTTTCTTGTTCAGGAAAAAATCAATCTCCAATAAATTTAAGAGGCTTTATTAAGGCGGATTTAGAGCCGATAAAATTTGATTACTTGCAAGGAGCCAATGAAATTTTGAATAATGGTCATACTATTCAAGTTAATTATCAAAAAGGTAGTAGCATTGAAATTGATAGACAAACATTTGGTTTACTACAAGTTCACTTTCATGCGCCTAGTGAGAATCATATTAATGGTCAATCATACCCACTGGAAGCACATTTTGTTCATGCAAATCAAGCGGGCGATCTAGCCGTAATTGCCATGATGTATAAAGAAGGCATCCCGACTCAGGGGCTTAAAATAGAATTTGATAAGCATCAAAGGAAAACGGTAAGGGTAACTGGATCTGCGAATAAGACACTTCAACAAATTTGGTCTGTGATGCCGGCAGAGGTAGGGGTAACATATGAACTACCGGAAATGATTAATTTAGATGATCTTCTACCAAAAAATAAAGACTATTATCGGTTTAATGGTTCTTTAACAACACCTCCTTGTTCGGAAGGGGTTCGCTGGTTAGTCATGAAAGATGCAGTGATAGTATCAAAAAAACAAATAGATGACTTTTCTGCCATACTCCAGGAGTCCAACAATAGGCCGCTACAGCCTATAAATGCTCGAAGCGTGCTAGAGTAGTAGCCTTGTCAATTATCGAGCTCATGCAGTCAACATTGCAATTTTGGCTTACTTAACGATACTGAGCTTATGTGGTGGTTTCTTTGTAGCCTTAGGCGGGCTGGGTGGCTCAGGCGGCGCGCTGGGCTCTGCGGTGAAGAATAAGCCCTCATTATTTTCTTTGGCATAAATACCCATCACGGCAGCGATAGGGATAAAGACTTCCATCGGTTTACCGCCGAATCGTGCTGAGAAACTGATCCAATCGTTATCTGTATGAAAATTACGCACGGCATCAGGTGCAATATTCATAATTATTTTACCCTCCTCCACATATTCGTCAGGCACTTGCGTATCGGGATAGCTTGCATCGACAGAGAGATATGGCGTCAGGTTATTGTCCACTAGCCAATCAAAGATGGCCCGAATGAAATAAGGCTTCTGAGAGCTAAGAGAGGATGCCATATGGAATTGTTAGATGCGGATTAACGCATTTCCCGTTCTGCTTCTGTTAGGCTTGCTTGAAAAGCATCGCGTGCAAAAACGCGTTCAGCATATTCTAATACTGGTTTTGCACTGGTAGGCAATTTGATATTGAGCATAGGTAAGCGCCATAGTAGTGGTGCTAAGGTGCAATCAAGTAATGAGATTTCTTTGCTCATAAAGAAAGGCATGGCGTCGAAGAGAGGCGCCAACACGGTTAAATCTTCACGAATCGTTTTGCGAACACGATTGGATTTTGTCTTATCGCTGCCCGTCAATATATACCACTGTGAAAACCAATCATGCTGAAGGCGATGCAACATTAATCTTGCTTGAGCGCGTGCGACAGGATCAACTGGCATTAACGGCGGATGCGGGAAACGCTCATCAAAATAATCCATAATCACTTTGGCATCGAATAAGACTAAGTCACGATCAATTAAAGTGGGGCCGACACCATAAGGATTTGCCGCAATAACATCTTCGGGCCACTGGCCTTCGATAACTTCTTCAATTTCTGCTTCAATACTCTTTTCTTCAATAACCAGCCGTGCTTGGTGACCGAAGATACAAGTAGAATCAGTATAAAGCGTCATATTGGCGCGGCGGGCATCAGTGGTTGAAAACATAAAATACTCCAGTGAGCGTTAAATTATTTAATATCTTTCCAGAAGGCTTTTTTCATTGGGTAGGCAACAAGCAATAAAATGATGAGATAGAGTAGTACCCATTTACCCAGCGCCAATCGTTGTAGTTTTGATGGTTCACCAATATAGCCTAAAAAATTGACGAGGTCATAGACCATACCATCATATTCTGATTTGCTAAGTGTGCCTGTTGTTGCTTGGCTTAGGTGTGTGTCGTGGTCATCATGCTCTAATGCAAGGTAGCCTTGTTGTTCCCATAAAACATGGGGCATACCCACTTTATCGAATGCAAGGTTATTGGTGCCAATAGGTGTATTATCTTGATAGAAAGTACGAAGATAGGTATATAACCAGTCTGTGCCGCGCGAGCGAGAAACGACAGACAAATCAGGCACGGCGGTACCAAACCATTTTTTGGCATCATCAGCTTGCATGGCGATGGTCATTGTATCGCCTATTTTGTCAGAGGCAAACATAAGGTTTGCGACCACTTGCTCATCGCTTAAGCCTAAATCTTCAGCCATGCGGTTATAACGCATATAAGCCGCACTATGACAGCTAAGGCAATAGTTAGTGAAGGTGCGTGCGCCACGTTGTAATGACGCGGTATTGGTTAAATCGGCTTCAAAGTGATCAAGATGAACACCACCACCTGCTGCGTATCCAGCCGTGCTTAGAGAAAGCAGGCCGAAAAATAGACTGGTCATTAATCGTTTCATTTTGTGGTCACTCGCTCTGGAACAGATTTATCTTTATCAATGCTAGTATAGAAAGGCATCAGAATAAAGAAGGCAAAATAAATCACCGAAAATAGGCGAGATAAGAAAGTGTATAACGGACTCACGCCTTGCGTACCTAAAAAGGCGAGACCAATAAAGCTGATAGTAAAGAGCGTTAATGCGATTTTAAAGTAAGGGCCACGGTAGCGGATTGACTTAACAGGACTGCGATCTAACCAAGGCAATAAGAATAGCAATACGATAGATAAGCCCATTGCCGCTACGCCAGGGAAAGCAGAACCCATGATGCTCGGTACTGCCCTTAGGATTGCGTAGAATGGCGCGAAATACCAAAGTGGTGCGATATGTTCAGGTGTTTTCAATGCGTCTGCAGGAATGAAGTTATCTTTCTCTAAGAACCAGCCACCCATTTCAGGCGCATAGAACAAGACAAGTGAGAATACGAATAAAAATACAATAATCGCAAGAATGTCTTTCATCACAATATAAGGAAAGAAGGGAATGCCATCTAATGGGATGCCATTTTTATCTTTATTTTTCTTGATTTCAACGCCATCAGGGTTGTTTGAACCCACTTCATGGAGCGCAATGATATGCGCCACAACAAGGCCGACTAGAGCGAAAGGAACTGCAATAACATGGAAAGCAAAGAAGCGATTTAGCGTCGCATCGGCCACCACAAAATCACCTCGGATCCATAAGGCGAGCTCTTCACCGACAAACGGTACGGCGCCGAAGAGTGAAATAATCACCTGCGCACCCCAGAATGACATTTGTCCCCAAGGCAGGAGATAGCCCATAAAGGCTTCTGCCATCAAAGCGAGGTAGAGGAACATACCAAACAACCATACCAGCTCGCGAGGCTGCTTATATGAGCCATAGAGTAGGCCACGGAACATGTGGAGGTATACAACTACGAAGAACGCGGAAGCCCCAGTGGAATGTAGGTAACGGATTAACCAACCCCAAGGCACATCCCGCATAATGTATTCAACGGAAGCAAAGGCTAATGCGGCATCTGGTTTGTAGTGCATTGTGAGGAAGATACCGGTCACAATTTGTAGCACCAAAATAAGCATGGCCATAAAGCCGAAGAAATACCAGAAATTAAAGTTTTTGGGTGCATAATATTCCGACATGTGGTCTTTCCACATTTTAGTCGCCGGGAAACGCGCATCAATCCAGCCCATTAAATTACCCAACATTATGCAACTCCTTCTTTAGCTTCTTCGCCAACAACAAGGAGGTTATCGCCTTGGAAATGATGCGGGGGAACAACGAGATTAGTGGGCGCCGGTACGCCTTTATACACGCGGCCAGCCAAATCAAATTTTGAACCATGGCAAGGGCAGAAAAAGCCACCTTTCCAATCTTCGCCTAAGCCTTTACTTGCGGCTTCAACTTTAGGCACATGGGTAGGAGAACAGCCAAGGTGTGTACATACGCCGACAAGCACTAATATTTCATCTCGAATCGCACGCGATCCATTTTTACAATATTCAGGTTGTTGGGCCGTATTTTCACTATTAGGGTCAACGAGGTCGTCGTTAAGACTTTCCAAATCAGCGATGATTTCGTCAGTACGGCGTAAAATCCAAACAGGCTTTTTGCGCCATTCAACCACCAGTTGTTGGCCGGGTACGATTTTACTAATATCAACTTCAACGGGTGCGCCTGCAGCTTGTGCGCGGGCACTCGGCGTCATCGACATTACAAACGGCACTGCCATGGTTGCCGCACCTGCGCCACCGACAACAACGGTTGCCGCCGTGGTTAAGAAACGGCGTTTATCCGCATCTACAGAATTAGTCATGCTTATACTCACAAAGAAAAAAACGGCTAGAAATTACTTTCCAGACCATTTTGGTTAAATTAACTCAGGAATTATAACATAATGATTTTATTTTAGGGGTGCCTAGCAGGCAAAAAAAACCCGCCAGAAGGCGGGTTTCATGATGCAAGTCAAGATTACTTATGATGCTAAGAATTTGTTGGTTTTCTTAACGAGACGTTTTAATGCGCCCTTGATTGTTTTGTCTTTAACACCTGTTGATAACACATCCATATTCGTTGGTTCACCAACAATAATAACGCCACCCATACCTGTGCCCCAATGTGGTGTACATTTGTAGGGGTAAACACCTTCAACCGTTAAAGGGGGTGTTTGGTAGTTTTCACCCATTTTAGAGATCCAGCCTTCTGCGCCTTCGGGCAAATATTCATTAATTGTTTCTGTGATGTGACCTGTCATTTTGATCCAAGAAACGGTATCACCTGGTGCAATTTGTACTACTAGTGGTACGAATTTTGTTACGTTCACGTCAATCACGTGGTTTTCTGCCATGGCAGAAGCTGAAAATAAGGCAGATAACCCAATAGCAGCGATCATTAATTTAGTGTGTTTCATTTAATATTTCCTCTCTGTAGTTAATATTTTTAGTTTGCAGGATTGATTATAGCAAGCCCAAGCTGAACCTTAACTGAACAGCATTTTGCATTTCTTTGAATGCTCAAGATATACGGGTATTTTTATAAAATTGAAAACCTGTCAATCAAGATAATACCCTGTAAAGAGGCTTGCTGTCTAGCAAAACAGGTGAAATAACCTATTTTAAGGCGGCAGTAATGGCTTCATTTGCGCCCGTAAGCGAGAATTGTGTTTCACCTTGGGTGTCATCTGAAAGTGTATAGGTGAAATGGATGGTTTCGCCTTGTTTAAGAGATTCAATCGTATTAAAGTGTGCACGGTCATCACCTTGCCAAATAGGACAGATAACGCGCTCAGGCAGGCGCTCTGTGACGATATAGTTGATGCTGGTATCTCTCATGAAGGAAATATTACCCTCATCATCGACAACGGGGATCTCAACGCCTTCTTCAGAAGATACAATGGTTGCCGTGAAGCCTCGGGTGAGTTGAACTGACTTATGGTTATCAATTTTCCAGCGAGGGAGCGCGTTAATGGAGAGCGTATCAAAATTATTATCTGATAAGCTAAAATCTAACCAAACAACACCTTCATCGGTTTTGAAGATGGCGAGCTCAAAACCCTCACTATTACGAACCATAGCGGATTGATGGTGTTGCGATATATCATTACCACGATGGTCAAATCCTTGTATTTTCCAGTCGGCTTGCGCGGTGCTGGATATGCTGATGGCGATAATAAATAGTGCCAATAGAGTGCGGTTAGCGATCATGTTTGTGAATCCTCGTTTATTGTCTTTTTTGATTTTTTTGACTGTTGTAGCGCCCACATGGTTGCATAATGTGCCTTTAAAGTCAGCAATTCAGTATGCGTTCCGCGCTCAATAATACACCCTTTATCCATCACAATGATTTGATCCGCATCAATAATGGTCGATAAACGATGGGCGATAACCAATGTTGTGCGATTCTCTGTGAGACTTTGTAGTTCTTGATTGATAGCTTGTTCGGCATGAGAGTCTAACGAAGAAGTTGCCTCATCTAGGATGAGTATTTTTGGGTTTTTGAGTAGCGTGCGTGCAATGGCAACACGTTGTTTTTCACCGCCTGATAATTTTAAGCCTCGTTCGCCGACGAGCGTATCGTAGCCTGCGGGGAGTTGTGCAATAAAATGATGAATATGTGCACGTTTAGCGGCATTCATAATCGATTCGCGGGCGGCATCAGGTTCGCCATAGGCAATATTGTGGTAAATGCTGGTATTAAATAACACCACATCCTGCGGCACCACACCAATCGACTGACGCAGACTGGTCTGGGTGATGTTGCGAATATCAACCCCATCAATGCTAATTTGACCTGATTGCGGGTCGTAAAATCGGAATAATAAACGCATCAATGTCGATTTCCCAGAACCACTAGCGCCGACAATGGCCACTTTATGTCCAGCCGGGATCGTGAAATCAATATCCTTGAGGATTTGGCGATCAGCATCATAGTGGAAATCAACATGTTGAAACCGCACTTCACCCTGCGAAATGACTAATTTAGATGCATCTGGCAGATCAGGTGTTTCTTGATCTTGGTTGAGCAAGCCAAACATACGTTCCATATCTGCGAGGGCATGGCGGATTTCGCGATAGACGAACCCTAGAAAGCCGAGCGGTAAATAAAGTTGTAATAAATAGGCATTAATCATCACCAGATCACCCATGGTGAGTTCGCCATCGACTACACCTTGCCCAGCTAAGAGCATTAACAACGTTAAGCCAATCGCAATGATCACGCCTTGGCCTATATTGAGCAGGGACAAGGAGGTCTGATTTTTGATTGCGGCCTCCTGCCAAGTCGTAAGCTGTGCGTTATATTGCTCGGATTCAAATGCTTCATTATTGAAGTATTTAACCGTTTCATAATTTAGCAGGCTATCAATTGCCAAGTTATTCGCCTTGGAGTCCATATCATTCATTTTGCGACGAAATTTCATTCGCCATTCAGTCACCCAGAGTGTGTAGGTAATATATAAGAGGATCGTCCCTGTGGTGATCAGTGCGTAAAGAGGGGGATAGTAGTAGAGCAAAATGGCAGTGACTAGCGCAATTTCAGCCAAGGTGGGCAGAATATTAAACACCATAAAGTTCATTAAAAATGTCATGCCTCGCGTGCCACGCTCAATATCGCGCGAGATACCGCCGGTTTGTCGTTGTAGGTGAAAGCGCAGAGATAAGGCATGTAGGTGGTCAAATATTTGCACCGCAATTTTGCGCACGGTTTGATAGATTACTTTGGCAAACAACACATCGCGTAATTCGCTAAATAAACTACTGGCTAAACGTAATACACCATAAGCAATCAGCATCATCACGGGTAGATAAATAACGGTTTGTTGAGACACATCTAAGGCATCAATGGCACCTTTTAAAGCGAGTGGAATGGCGACATTGGCCAATTTTCCAAGCAATAGCAAGCCTATCGCGAGGAAAACACGCGTACGGAATTGCCATAAATAAGGTAGCAGACTGCGAATCGCGCGCCAGTCTTGGTTTTCTTTCATTTTCTATGTGTGTGGTGTTTTAAGTAAAGCGGCTATTTTAGCAATGAATGGTTCAAGAGGTGCGTTAATTTCTAAAATTAATCGCGAGGTATTTGATGTTTCTGTATAATCAGTGGGTTAATTATTGGACTTGTTCTACCTAGGAAGGGTGGGGCGAGTTGGGGGAGCGGCGATATGCCATTATATGAATACCAATGTGACGCATGCGGACATGCATTCGAAGCATTACAGAAAATGAATGATGAACCGTTACAGCACTGTCCTGCGTGTGATGCTGCGTCGTTACGCAAACTAGTATCCGCAGCCGGCTTTCGATTGAAAGGTGAGGGTTGGTATGAAACGGACTTTAAAACAGGCAAAAAGAAGAACTTGGTCAATAGCGATAAAAGCACGACAACAAAAACTGAATCAGCTTAAATTGAGGCATAGCAAATGCGGCGTTATTTAATTGCAGGATTATTAGTTTGGGTGCCTTTGGGCGTCACTTTTTTGGTTGTGCGGGCGGTTGTTGGGTTTTTAGATAAGATTTTATTGTTGTTACCCGCCGCCTATCAACCTGATAATTTCCTGGGGTTTCACATTCCCGGCTTGGGCGTTATTTTAGCTGTTTTATTTGTGTTCACGACGGGGATCATTGTGGCGAATCTGTTAGGCAAGCGGATTGTGGCAGGGTGGGAATCATTGCTTGCGCGGATTCCGATTGTACGAAATTTGTATGCGGGTGTGAAACAGATCATGGAGGCGGTATTGGCGACGGATGGCCAGTCGTTTCGTAAGGTTGTTTTAATAGAGTATCCTCGGAAAGGATTATGGGGATTGGCTTTTCTAACATCTAGTGAGTTAGGAGAAGTGCAGGAAAAAACGGTATCTAATATAGTGAGTGTGTTTGTACCCACCACGCCGAATCCAACATCAGGGTTTGTGATTATGCTGCCAAAAACAGATGTGATCGAGTTAGATATGTCTGTTGAAGAAGGTTTGAAGATGATTATTTCGATGGGGGTGGTTGTACCGTCATCACGAAAAGATGGGTTGGTTAACAGCATGGCTGTTGATAAAGATTATAAAGACATTTAGGAAGAGATTATGCGCAGTCATTATTGCGGTGAAGTAAATGAAACATTAGTGGGTGAAACGGTGACGGTGACAGGTTGGATGCATCGTCGTCGCGACCATGGTGGGGTTATTTTTGTTGATTTGCGAGATCGTGAAGGTTTGGTGCAGCTGGTCTTTAATCCTGAAGATGCAGAGAGCTTTGCGGTTGCTGAAAAAGTACGTAGTGAATATGTGCTTGAGATGACCGGGTTGGTACGGTTGCGCCCTGAGGGTAGCGACAATCCTGGTTTGAAAAGCGGCAAGATTGAAATCGTGGCGAATGAGTTGACGATTTTAAATAGCGCTGAAACACCGCCATTCCCCTTAACGGAACAAGCAGAAGTGAGTGAAGATATTCGTTTGCGTTACCGTTATATTGATTTGCGTCGCCCTGAAATGTTGGAGAAAATGCGTTTTCGTTCAAAAATCAGCCGTGAGTTGCGTGCGTTTTTGGATGATGCGGGCTATTGGGATATTGAAACCCCGATTTTGACCAAAGCAACGCCAGAAGGCGCGCGGGATTATTTGGTGCCGAGCCGGACCCACCCTGGCGATTTCTTTGCTTTGCCACAATCACCGCAGTTGTTTAAGCAATTGTTGATGGTGGCGGGGATGGATAAATATTATCAAATCGTGCGGTGTTTCCGCGATGAAGATCTGCGTGCAGATCGTCAGCCTGAATTTACCCAATTGGATATCGAAGCGTCGTTCATCGATGAAGAAACCTTGATGACGACGATGGAAGAGATGATCCGGAATCTGTTTGATAAGGTATTGGATGTGCAATTGCCGAATCCTTTTCCACGGATGCCATATGCAGAGGCGATGGATCGTTTTGGTAGCGATAAACCGGATTTACGGATCGCGATGGAATTAGTTGAGGTCAGCGATTTGATGGCAGCGGTTGATTTCAAAGTGTTCTCCGCGCCGGCGAAAGATGATAAATGTCGCGTGGCAGCATTACGGGTGCCTAATGGTTCGGCGATGAGTCGTAAAGAAATTGATAGCTATACGAAGTTCGTCAGCATTTATGGTGCGAAGGGCTTAGCGTATATTAAAGTGAACGATTTGGCGGCAGGTGTTGAAGGCTTGCAATCACCGATTTTGAAGTTCTTGCCAGATGATGTGGTGATGGCGATTATGGAGCGTACGGGTGCTGAAACAGGTGACTTGGTGTTCTTTGGTGCGGATAAAGCGAATGTCGTGAATGAAGCCTTGGGTGCATTGCGCGTTAAAGTAGGCGAAGATCGTGATATGTTGGAAGGCGATTGGCAGCCACTTTGGGTGATTGATTTTCCAATGTTTGATTGGGATGAGAAAAATAACCGCTGGACTGCATTGCATCATCCGTTCACTGCGCCACAAGAAGCGGATCTTGGTTTGTTAGAAACAGACCCCGGTAAATGTTTGTCTCGCGCCTACGATATGGTGTTGAATGGCACAGAATTGGGTGGCGGATCGATGCGTATTCATAAAACGGATGTGCAGCGTCAAGTGTTCACTTTATTGGGCATTAGCGAAGAAGAAGCGAATGAGAAATTTGGCTTCTTATTGGATGCCTTGAAACATGGTTGTCCGCCACATGGTGGTTTGGCGTTTGGTTTAGACCGTTTGGCTATGTTGATGACGGGCTCTAGCTCAATTCGTGATGTGATGGCTTTCCCGAAAACACAATCAGCGAGTTGTTTGTTAACGAGTGCACCCAGTGATGTGAGTGAAGCACAATTAAAAGAATTGAATATTCGTTTGCGGAAAAAACCGGTGATTGCTGAAGCGGGCGCAGCTGAGTAACGTTTGTTTCCTGTGGTAATATGAAGCATGAGTGAAACAACATCTTACACACAACAACGCTATGAAGTGCGCCAAGCAGACTTGCCGATTAGCTGCCCATTGCCAGAGATGAGCCAATGGGATGCCCATCCACGAGTGTTTTTAGATGTGGCTGCTACCGGCGAGGCATTGTGCCCTTATTGTGGTACAACATACGTATTGGTTGATGACAACGCCTGATTTACGAGTTCATGTGGCCGTTGCTGTTATTGTGAATCCACAACAAGAAGTCTTGCTTGCATTGCGTCAAGTGCATCAACATCAAGGCGATTTATGGGAATTTCCTGGCGGTAAAGTTGAATCAGGTGAGACGGTGTATGATGCTTTGGTGCGTGAGACGCAAGAAGAATTAGACGTAACCATTACCCAAGCCACACCGTTATTACAAATACAGCATGATTATGACGATAAATCAGTGCTATTAGATGTATGGCAAGTGAGTGATTATAATGGTTTGCCAGCAGGACAAGAAGGGCAGATCTTGCGTTGGTGTCCTGTACCAGAATTAAACCCAGATGATTTTCCGGCTGCTAATGTAGCGATCATCAAGGCACTAAAAGGTAAAATATACCCATGACACCTGAAAATGCAGAATTCAGAACGAAGCCTGGCAAGCCAGCGCGATGTTACAATATTGAGCAAGGGAGTGGCCATTGCTTAATATTGTGCCTTGTGCTGACTCGCCATCTTCATCCTGAAAAACTGCATTTCCAAGTATCACGGGTATAAAAAATGAGCCTCGCAGAAACAATTCCCCATCAGTTGCAATCTAGAATCGATACGATTATTGATAATGTCGCGCCGACACCGTGGCTCAATGATGCTGAAAAAGCCGATTATGAGGTTAAAATAAAAGCTTTACTCAAAGAAAAAAATGCCGTCTTGATTGCCCACTATTATGTGGAAGATGAACTACAAGCTTTAGCGGAATCTACGGGTGGTTATGTATCCGATTCCCTCGACATGGCGAACTTTGGCACCCAGCATGAGGCACAAACGCTGGTGGTATGTGGCGTACGCTTTATGGGCGAGACGTCCAAGATCCTCAGCCCCGAGAAAACGGTACTGATGCCAACCTTAGATGCGGAATGTTCTTTGGATTTAGGCTGCCCGATCGAGGAGTTTAGCCGGTTCTGCGATCAACACCCTGATCATGTGGTAGTTGTATATGCCAATACCAGCGTTGAAGTTAAAGCGCGGGCAGATTGGATTGTGACCTCAAGCAATGCGGTGCAAATTATTAACCACCTAATTGCCGATGGCAAAAAAATAATCTGGGGTCCCGATAAACACCTAGGCCAATATATTAATAATAAAACGGGTGCCAATATGATTCTCTGGCAGGGGAATTGTGTAGTGCATGATGAATTTAAACTGTACGAGCTTGAAGCGTTGATGGCGGAACACCCGCAAGCAATGGTCTTAGTGCACCCCGAATCACCAGAAGAGGTGATTGCGAAAGCAGATTTTGTGGGGTCCACCAAGCAGATTATTGCAGCAGGCTCGGCAAGCGATGCGGAGACCTTAATCATTGCAACCGATCATGGTTTATTTTATAAGATGAGCCAGCAGGTGCCCAATAAACGCCTTATCCCTGCCCCAACGGGAGGCAAGAGCGCGACCTGTAAAAGCTGTGCCCATTGTCCTTGGATGGCGATGAATACGCTAGTGAACCTTTATGAAACACTACGGGATGGTACGAATACGATCGAGGTGGATGAAGCGGTACGCCAACAGGCGTTGATTCCATTGAATCGGATGTTGGATTTCTCCTATCAGCAGGGAATCCTAACCGCAGGGGATGCATAAACTGGCATTCACCTAAATAGACAAGCTATCTTTAAATGTAAGTAATGAGTAGTTTGAGATGATGTTTTGTTTATTATATATCTTAGATAATAAGCCATCAAACGACAGGCTTATTATCATTTTTTAGAATCTGGAACGCGGGCGCGGGTATTTAGCAGTGTCTTTTGACCATGCAAGGCCAAACCAACCCCAGCCTCAGCATAAATATTGAAAACAGTATCTACACCATTTTGGCGTAATACCTCTTCTTCATCTGAGTAAATGGTAGCGGCGGTTATATTGCCTTTAAATCCCGAGTGCCGAATTGATTTTGCAGCCGCCTTATTTGTATCAATATTAGGTGTGCACAATAATATCCATTCAACAGTGCTGTTTTTAATATCTAGTTGAGACCAAAAATCTATACCGCTAATATTGGCGTAATATGTTTTTCGCCCTGTGCTTTGTTGGGCATGAATAATTTGTTTATCAAAGTCTAATCCGATAACATTATTATTTTTCTGCAATTGATCATATGCACCACCACCAATACGCCCCATGCCACAAACTAATATCTTAACGCCAGACAAGTTTATCCCTAGCTTTTTCTCTATTGCCAAAGGATGTTGGTATGCCTCCAATCGCTCCTGAAATTGGGAATAAAGTGCATCACTATATCTGTTTAATGCGGATGAAATAGTAAAAGAAACGGCGATTAATACAGCCATCACAACCAACCAATCATTGGATAACCATCCTTGAGACACTGCAATTACGGTTACAATTAATCCAAACTCACTATAGTTCCCTAATGCTAATGCTGCTTTGCTGGCGGAGAAAGTAGGCTCTTTAAATTTGGATAATAACCAGAAAAATAGCGCACTTTTAAATATTAACGGCAGTAATAAAATGAAAACAGCTATAAAGGTGACAAGATTGGGCACGCCAGCCATACCGATACTTAAAAAGAAGCCCACGAGGAATAATTCTTTAATACCGAATAATGCCTTGGATAGCTCATCAGATTTTGGTGTGTTTGCCAGCATCGCCCCGAATGCTAAAGCACCTAAGTCTGCTTTCATATCAACGGCTTCAAATAAAGCAGAACCACCTAAGGCCATCGATAGGCCGAATAGTAGTAGTAATTCATCATGGCCTACTTTGGTTGATAATTTGATTATCAAGGGGCGTACAGCAAATAAAAAAACAATGAGGCCTGTTGCCCAGATGGAAGGTATTTTTGCGGCAGAGATACCGATATATAAAACAGCAACGAGATCTTGCACAATTAAAATACCGATTGCAATTTGTCCGTGGCGTGACAGGAAGTCGCCTTGATCATCCAGCTCTTTAACGACAAAAACAGTGCTTGAAAAAGATAGGGCAAAGCTAATAATGGCCATATTCATCATGGAGAGTTGATTAAATAACGGTAAGCCAAGTTGTTTTAGCAGCGATAACACGACGATGGATACGAGGCTGAATATGAGCATATGGGACAGCGTGCTACCCCATATCCGGACTTTAAGTAGGTCTTGTAATTTTAATTTCAAGCCGATGGTGAAAAGCAGCAAGGTGATGCCAAGATCGGCCATTTCATTTAAAAAATGGCCACCCACTACACCAGAAAGATTAAGGATAAAACCAGCAATAAGAAACCCGACAAGAGGCGGAAATCCGAGGCCTCGACTCAGCGCACCAAATAAAAAAGCAATGGTAAGCCAAATAGGGTCTTTATAATCAATAGATGAAAGAATGGATTCCAATGCAGCCTCTTTAATTCTTAATGCTTGGCTTCTTAATTAGAGAATTCAGAAGAGGTCAATGTTTCTTTAAGCCAGCATTTTCGAAGAAATTCGTGTTGCTTGTGTTAATGATAGCACGGATGTTCCAGTCAATAAAAAAGGGAGTTAATGGCAAAAA
>VAPK010400025.1_pt1 | contig 19486 bp, 16 predicted proteins | sample 3395031 | NCBI WGS metagenome assembly VAPK01 (sample SAMN08290443, study PRJNA428436) | hydrothermal vent metagenome | isolation source: Deep-sea hydrothermal vent chimney 1 | place: Pacific Ocean: Juan De Fuca Ridge
AAGGGATTGCCCCTACAATTTTGTCAATCGTTTCAAGCTTAGACTTACCTATGGTTTTTAGTATTTTCTGAATTCAAGTTAAAAAAACTGGAACATCGAGTTATAGACATCTCCAAAAAAATAAAAAATTGAAATAAAACTGAATTTCCATCTTGAAGAGTTGAGATGTAAGACAAAAAATTAATTTTTTGTCACTGAATACAAACAACATCTAAATAACTAGAAAAATCAGGAACAAAAATGGGAAAAAATATTTTATTTATCATGACTACTGTCACCCTTTTGTCAGGCTGTGCAACTATTCATAAAATGAGTGCACCCAGAGACCAAGCCTCAACACAAACAAGACAGGTAAAAAAGCAAAAACAATACGATAAATTAGCGTATCAAACCAGTGCTTGGCTTGGTGAGTCGGTTACTATTCAGTCTGTAGATAAAGGTATTTTTAGCACTGACTTTATCGCAGTAACAAAAAAGGGTAAAAAAATATCTTGCTTTTATGGTGGTTATTTTGGCTGGAAAATATCCAGCATTGTCTGTGGGGGTAGAGGAAACCCATTATTAAATGCTGCGGGAATGAGGTAGATAATATCTATCAAGTATTTCTACCGTAGAGACAAAAAATTAAAATAGCGCCACTAGAAAGATGATTGTGGAAGCTAATCTATAAAAAATAAAACTGAGGTGATAAAAATGGAAAAATTACAAAAAATTCTTGGCAATACAATAGTCTTCGTTGGCCTTTATATAATCTTTATGATTCCGACTTATATACTCCCTTATATGGGTTCAAATTCATCAGTGATAAATGCAGTGGGTGCTTCACATGGTATGGGCATGAACCCTGCCTTTTGGCTTCATCTTGCTTCACTTAGTGTCTTGCTTGTTATTGCATGGATTAGAGGCGCAAATATTGATAAAAAATGGTTAACAATATTCCCAGTCTTAGCATTAGTTTTTGACCTATTTCCTGGGCTGAGCAGTATTCCATTAGTCCCTACCGTTATGCATTTATTGGTAATTATTCTTGGCGTTGTGGGTACAAAACAAGTGCCATCTGCTAACACTTAAGAAAGTAATAAAATTTTGGGTGGGTAAAGTGAGTTTGCTATCCACCCACTATTTACAAATTTATTCTTAAGCTTGTAGTGCTGGATAGCTATACTAATCTTGCAAAAATAGTACATAGCTAATAACCATAGAAAAATGGAGTATTCAAATCATGAATAGTATTATCACTCTCTTAACTCAGACCTCAACAATTTTTATGGAAATAAGCAGTAAGTCCTCTAAGTACAAGTGCTTTATCTAAAATTGGACGTTTTTTATTTTCCAATATTCATATAAAATTGATTTATATGATATAAATATTTTTATACTGAGTGAAATTTATACAAAATGTCCAAAAAAATCACTGAATTTAAAGATAAGTGTTGAGGTCTGTAACTATAAATAAATCAACAATTTTTAGTAATAAAGAGAGTGAAAGAATTATTTTTCATAGCTATAAACTTTTCACAGCTTGAAAATTGTAGGGCGGACTTTAGTCCACAATCATTGTCATAAGTTGCTTTTATGGCGGACTGAAGTCCGTCCTACAACGTTTCTCTTATTTTTTTTCTGATTTATCATCGAGCTGTTTTTTCTTGGCTTCGTCTATTTTTTCTTCAACAATATTTTTCACAGAAAATGCTGATTTTTTTACCGAAATAGCTGATTTCTTAACAGAATTTGTCCCAGATAAAATAACTTCCTGAAGTGCTGCAGAATCATCTCGATTAAATACGCTGACTTTATTGGAAAAATCTTCATCATTAATATCAAAATAGGGGGCGGTATCAAATGATAGTTTTGATGCGATTAAAACAGGAGGAAAAGAATTTCTATAGCTATTATAGTCTTTAACTCTGGCATTATAAGCCTCTCTTCGCTCAAGGATTGATTCTTCAATGCCTTCAAGCTGAGCCATTAACTGCTGGTATGTTGAGTTTGCTTTTAATTCCGGGTAATTTTGAGCAAGAGATAATACATTTTCTATTGAACCTTGGTTTGCAGATAAGGTTAGATGCGTTAATTTTTCATGATCCCCATAGCCTGAAGCAATATCAATAATTTGATTTGCTAAATCGACCCTCTTTTTTAATGATGCCTGCAAATTAGAAAGATTCTCTCTAATAGCTTGCATAAAAGATTGCAGTTTATTGTAAGACATAATAATCCAAACTAAGATTAATACTACAATGAATATAACTAAATAGAAATAGCTCACAACTTACCTCATTATTTTTTTGTAATTTACATGTTTTGCTAGCAAGGCCCTGCACATGAAATTTTTAGGCTGATGAATTACCGGACCTATAATACATCCAATGCTAATCATTAAGCAAATCTACAGAAAGAGTATTGATATAGAACCTTATAATTACCCCACCTGGTTTTTTATATTCGACCACTATCTAACGAAATATATCATGGTCAACGAGCTTTGACGCTGATAGCTCCGCCGCTTTACTTATTTTAGGCCAAGTATTATTTCCATGATTAATTTTTTTTATAACTTCATTCGATGCAAAGAACCGTTCAGAGTTATAAAAAAAATCTTCTCCAGGTTCATTTCTTTCGGACAGTTTGATTTTCTTACTTCTCTGTTGCCAGCGGCTAACATCTTCTTTTGAGGTATTAAGCTCCTGCATAATTTTGGTTATTGAATGTTTATAAGCATTTATATAGGGTTTAGCATCTCTGAGGCGGCATGTGCTCCAATTTCGGTTTACTTTGAATAACTTTTTCCAAATAACAGTAAGGTTGTCAAAATTATCAATGTGCTCAGCTGTTTGCGCTAAAATTTTTCTGGGTTCAAAAGCAGCCGGAAAAAATTTCCCTTGTTTGAATTTGATTTTTTTTGAGCCATTTAGCTGATAAATAGACTTCATGTTTTCATAAAAGGGCTCTTTGCTTTCAATAGATAACGAGTCAATTTCTGTTTTTGATAAGCCTATTCTTTGTAACCATCGAGAAGTGACTACTTGTTCAAACCTTTCATTGAATGATTCTAGGTAATATTCAATAGACATAATAACAGTTGAGTATTCAAAATGGCTTTTTTTAAGAGAGTCAACGAGAAGACTAAATAGGTTGAAAAATTGTTCAGTTTGCCCCCAGACTCCACCAAGTAAATTTTTACCCTCTGGCATATAGGAATAATTAGTATGGTGGGCATCTATATAAACAAAGGTGGCAAAATCAATGGTTCCACCGCAAGAAGTTATGTTACCAAAGGTTGGAGAGCCATGAACCGCATGAACATCAAAATAAACGGCAGCATTTGAGGCTAAATTAGTGACTACCAATTCTAAATAGATAGGTATATCCTGAGCACTAACAGAATAACTTAAAGGTAGCCCCATATCGCGTTTTAAACCATACTCAAAAAGCTTCTTTAGTCGGGTGGCATTATCTGTAAAATAACAATAATGAGCAAATCTTAAGTGGTTTCCTGCACGAACAATAATGGCAGCCTTTTCGTTATCAATTTTGCGTAAAAACGGAAGCTCTATTACCGCTAAAACTCCAACAGCATTGATGCCATTTTGTTTTGCAGCTAAACTGTAAATATATTCATGAACGGCTTCAGTTAGACCTAGCTGACCATCTTTATGACTTTCTTTAGGGTGGTTTAACCATGCTAATTCAGTTGCCCCAGTTCCTTTTAATACCAGGTCTATATATTGTAAGTGGCCAGATTCAAGTTTATTGATGATTTCTCCTGCCCAGACTGCACGCCCATCGCCTAAAGCACTGCCCTCAGATTTATTATCTGAATCTTGATATCGAGTAGAAAAATAAGTTTTAGTTTTTTTATTACTCGCTTTATTATTACTTTGATTAGCATGTTTAAACCAGGCAAAATTTTCCAGCATTATTTGTTCAATTTCCTGATCCGAATTTGGTAGCTGAATATTCAGCTGTTCAGCTAAGTCTTTATTAAAAAGAACAAGGCGTGAGCCAGGGATATGTTGTAGATCTATGTCAATAAAATAGTTGTGCCCTAATGATCGAAAAGAATGCTTATTGGGTGAAATTGAGCCAAGGGAAAGACACTTTTTATGAGTGAATAAAGAAGGTGGTAAGTTAGTCATGTTTATACAAGTTATTTAATTTATTCTCAATTGCTTGAGTTATTTCAGATTTCATATCGGTAAATAGCCCTAGGTGACCACTTTCAAATTCTATAAAAGTGACACAAATTTTATTCTTCTTTAAAAGGTTAACTGCTTTTTTACCCATTGAAAGAGGAATGACCACATCATCTTTTCCATGATAAGCATAAACTTGAGTGTTTGATTTAAACCTACCTTTCCCTAGTTGTTCTTTAGTTAACAAACCTGAAATAGGAAAAATATAAGAGTAACTATCACCGTATTTTACAGCCTGATAGTAAGCCATTGCACCTCCCCCAGAAAAACCGAGCAGAATAGGCTGGTTTACCGTGGAGTATTTAACAGTAAGTTGACTAACAGCTTCACAAAAAGCTTTCCCATATTCTACATATTGAGAGGGTGAATATGGCCAGACCCTACCGCATTCGTGCAAAATTGGACCTTTAAATAAAATAATTCGAGCGCGGACATTAAGCTCGTTCAATACCGTTTCGTAAAAGTTGTCAACGGTATCGCCATCACCATGTAACGCTATCAGCATCGGCAAACAATCAGAATGAGTCGTATTGCCTGAATACCTTATAGTATAACTAAAAGTTAATTTTTTACTTGGCATAATATTCAATTTTGGATATGTTTAGGTTAATATAATGAGCTATAGACTAAGGTGTAAAGGTAACACGAATAGCCTTATATTCATGATACACTGAGAGCACAAAATTTCCCTCCTCCCACTTTCTACACAATTTTGCTAGTAATTTTAAATAAGATCATAAAAGCAAGCTGTGTTATGCCTGAGTAATATGATTCAACAAGACACAGACGACTATCAAAAGATTTTTCTACAAGACACTTCCCTGATGGATGTTCGAGCCCCCGTTGAATTTGATAAAGGGGCTTTTCCTAATAGCCAAAATATGCCTATTCTTAATGACCTACAGCGCGAGTCTATTGGGACGCGCTATAAAGAACAAGGACAGGATGCCGCTATTGGCCTGGGCTTGGAATTGGCTACCCCCGAGATTCGTAAACAACGCATGGAGCAATGGCAGCAATTTATCGAAGCGCATCCCAACGGTTATTTGTATTGCTTTCGAGGTGGTCTGCGTTCACGTACGACGCAGGCATGGTTGAAAGAACAAGGTTTGGGTTACCCTTTAATTAAGGGTGGATATAAAGCCATGCGGACTTATTTATTGCAACAACTGGAGGTGAGTGCACAACAGCTTCCTTTTGTGATTTTAAGTGGTTACACAGGTTCAGGGAAAACGCGCTTATTGAATAAAACCAGCTATCAAATTGACCTTGAAGGTCTGGCAAACCATCGGGGATCAGCCTTTGGTTATGATGTGCATGATTTTCAACCCACACAAATTAACTGGGAAAATCAATTATCGATTGCCAGCCTTAAGTACCGGCATAACTTTCCACATGCAGGGGTACTTCTGGAAGATGAAGGCAAAAGAATAGGTCGTAATATTTTGCCCGATAGTTTTATCAATAAGATGGCATTGTCCTCCACTGTTTTTCTTGAATGTGAACTAGAACAACGTGTGGCGATTATTTGTGATGATTATATTGATAAAAACTGGCCGCTCTACCAGCAGGAACATCAAGAGTTGGCCAATGAAAAGTTTTCTTCTTTTGTGCTAGATAATCTGGCACGAATACAAAAGCGTTTAGGTGGCACGCGTTATCAGAAAATTAATAGCTCATTTTCAGGTGCATTGAATCATTTGTTTGCAACAGGGGAAAGTCATTTATTTGCTGAGGGTATTCGTCTGTTACTGTTGGAATATTATGATCCTATGTATCAATATCAATTACAAAAAAAACAGTCTAAAATTTTATTTCAAGGGACTGAAGCTGAAATTCTAGCCTGGGTTGAAGAACACCTAAAAACAATGAAGCCATGAAAAGCACGCCAATATTTAAAGACCTTATCTTCGTCGGCGGTGGCCATAGCCATGCGCTGGTTTTACGTAAATGGGCAATGAACCCTCTCCCTGGAGTACGGATTACCTTGATTAGCCCTCAAGTAATGACACCTTATTCAGGCATGCTACCAGGGTTGATAGCAGGACATTATAGCTTTGCAGAAACCCATATTGACTTGGTTAAATTATCTTTGTGGGCCAATATCCACTTTATTCAGGATAGCGTAACGGCTATTGATGTTGAAGCTAAAACCTTAAGCCTTAAAAGCCGTCCTGATATTGAATTTGATATTGTTTCTATTGATACTGGGTCAATACCAAACCAACAGATCGAAGGTTCTGCTGCATTTTCCACCCCCGTTAAACCTATCAGCGATTTTTACCAGCGTTGGGTTAGCATTCAGGAAAAAGCACAACAAGGTAAGATTAAATCACTCGCTGTTGTGGGGGGAGGGGCAGGTAGTGTAGAAGTTATTATGGCTATTGCCTTTAAACTAAAGCCAGTTAATTCATCAATAGATTACCACTTGGTAACTGCCGCGAATGAAATTTTGCCTGGCTATAATGCCCCCGTCATCAGACGAGTGAAACAGCAGTTTAAAAAACAACAGATTACTATTCATAGTTCTACTCGGGTTGAAAAACTCAGTGAAGGCGTGATTTATGGTCAAAATGCTGAAGTCATTCTTGCCGATGAAGTTATCTGGTGTACTCAGGCTTCGGGTGCAAGCTGGTTAAAGCAAAGCCTGCTGGAATGTGATGATGGCGGTTTTGTAAAAGTTAGGCAAACCCTACAGTCTTTACACTACGAGCACATCTTTGCAGCAGGTGATATTGCAAATATGGTTGCAAATCCCAGGCCTAAAGCCGGTGTTTATGCGGTAAGACAAGCAGAAACACTGTTTCACAATCTACGAGCGGTCCTACTTAAGCAACCATTGCTTGATTATAAACCACAAGATGGTTTTTTAAGTTTACTGGCTTTAGGTGAGAAGAAAGCAACAGGAGCGAAGTCACTGTTCAGTTTTTCGGGTAATTGGGTTTGGCGCTGGAAAAATGCGATTGATGTTAAATTTATGAATCAATTTCATCAATTACCTGTTTTATCAATGCCACCAATAACGGAGCTTAATTCACAGCTTATTGATGAGGAAGACAAATTAGAACAGCATGACCCATTAAAACGGTGCAACGCTTGTGGAGCAAAAGTGGGGGCCAGTGTATTACAACAAGCACTCAATGATATTTTTGGTGCAGCCTATTATCAGCCTCAGGATGCAGTGAAGGTAAGCCATCAGGCCGAACTTATTTACCAAAGTGTTGATGTACTTAAAACACCCATACAGGACATTTGGTTATTTGGAAAAATTGCAGTAAATCATGCCTTGAGTGACTTATATGCAATGAACCTCAAACCTGAGTCGGCTCAAGTATTAATTAGCTTGCCTTATGCCGGTCAAAGTGCACAAAAGAGACAATTAAAAGCGTTGATGCAGGGTATTTCCACACAGCTTGATACCTTACAATGCCGTTTTCTGGGAGGTCATACTTCTGAGGCAAGTGAGCTTTCAGTTGGCCTAGTGGTTAATGGGGTTCAGCAGCAAAACCTATTTAATAAACAAGGCTTAAAACCAGGAGATAAGATTGTTTTATCTAAACTGCTGGGAACAGGTGTGATACTCGCAGCAGCCATGCAAGTCGAATGTGATGGTGACACCTTTAATCAAGCGATTAACTCCATGCTACAGACTAATGCCCAAGCCGCTAAGCTATTGGGCCAGTTAAATGTTCAAGCCTGTACAGATGTTACCGGCTTTGGCTTACTGGGACACTTGCAAGAGTTATGTCTGACTTCAACTTGTAGCGTAAAGCTAAATTTAAATACGATTCCATTACTGCCGGGGGCTGAGGCTTTAGCATCAAAGAATATTAAAAGCAGTCTATATTTCCAGAACCGTAAAGTCTTTGCACAGCAGAGCTGGCCTGATTCAATTACTAAGCAACCGCGATTTAATTTGCTGTTTGACCCACAAACATCAGGCGGCTTACTTGCTGGAATATCTGCCAAAGTATATGCAGATCTTGATAATAGCTTTCATCAAAAGTTTTATACAATTGGTGAAGTGATTGCTAATGATGGTTTACCCCCACAAATTAGAATTGAAGAGAGTTGATATAAAGCAGATATAACCGTGAGTACTTGTTTTTTAAGTGAGTAGTTCGAAGTGTGGACGCATAAAGCTTTACTTTAAGCAATAAGAAAATATCAGCTAAAACTCATCTTCGTAGACTTCTATTAACCTCCCGACGCGAGCACCTTCCATACTGCTACGAACACTAAAAAGAAACGTTGTCGCAGTATTTGTTTCGACACACGACAGAAAGGACAGGCTTATCTCTCCACCCATTATGTCAAGTTGACCGCGTGTTGGGTGACGACAGAGCTGAGTACCAGGGTGTCGGAGAAAATAGTCAGAGGGTCCGAATTCACGGACTACTTGGGTAACCTTGGATTTGCGGAGGAATCGTTTTGTTCTTGTTGTCACTATTCCGCTGTATGCGTGGACACCTGTCACTTCCTTGGGAGCAGTTTTGTAAAGATAGAAGACACAACCAGAAAAATTGCCCGTATAGACATATCCTGGCATATTGACGGCCCCGATCGCGGATACTGAGTCAATAGTTCGAATATCTATACAGTTATTATCCGCAGTGTCATTGTCCACCCTTGTCAGCGTAATAATATTGTCGCCCACGGAGGTTGTTAGACGGAGTTTCGTATAGCAATTTTCTACGACATTGTCGTTCGTAGAAGTTGTTACCATAGAAGAGTCTGTGGTTGAACTATTAAATTTAACCAGCCCTTTAGCAGCTAGGATGGTTTGTATATCTGAGGTTAATAGTGCCATTTATTTGATTCCCTGGTTGTACGATGCATTACGCGAACAGGAGGAGGTGATTCCCACTTTTTTTCTTCAATTTTAAACTGAATCATATATAGTTTCCTCGGCGATTACAATGAAATAAGTTACTCTAGTTATTTCAGAAGTCCCACAAAAGCAGTGCCGAAAAATTGCTATAAATCCAAAAGAGTATCAAGAAATAGGTGGTGGGTCGAATCTGTTGATAAAGCTTATTTTAACAATTTATCCATTATTGGGGCGCAGGCTTTAGTCGGCTCTTACACTAAAGAATGCAGGCTAAAGCCTGCACGCCAAAAAGCTGTTATTAATGAGAATGTATTTGTTAAAGCTACAGATTTAACCCACTACCAAGAAATGAACAGAAGCAGAAATAAAGCTATTATTGCGGCATATCAATTAGGTGCTTATACTATAGGTTGTCATTACTCAACAGTGAATCAAGTCATTGCAAAGTGCGATACTTGCACCTTTATTTTTTTAAATTAAATAATTTGAAGTGTTTTAACTATGAAAGATGAAAATCATTTAGGTCTATCTTTACTTGGTATATTTTTGGCTACTGGAATAGCAATTGGTGGTTATTTTATTGGACAAACCATGTATAACGCTAAGGTTGCGCTTAATACTGCTGAAGCTAAAGGCCTCGCAGAACGAAGAGTTAAAGCAGACCGTGCAAACTGGAACCTCACATTCAGTGTTGCTGGAAAAAACCGTGAAGATATTGCCGTGCTCTATAAAACAGCAGAGGAAGATCAACAAATCATCACTAAATTATTAAAAAAGAATGGGTTTAAACAAGAAGAAATTGAAATTGGAATAATCGAATATAATTACAGGGAATATAGAGATGAAAATCAAAAATTAGTAGATCAAGAGCATCAGCTAGTTGGCTCAATTAGTGTAGAAACCAACAATGTTGATCTGGTTTCCAAGGTAAGGGCCAGTGTAAATAAGCTAATTACCCAAGGGATTAATATTAGTAATGGAGTGCCAGCATATCGGTTTACCAAACTAAATGATATTAAGCCTGATATGCTACGAGAGGCTACTAAAAATGCCCGTATTGCGGCTAATGAATTTGCAGAAAGCGCAGGCGTTAGTGTCGGTGGTATCAGAAATGCGAGACAGGGTGGTTTTTATATTCGTGATGCTGGCGAAGAATATGGTGATACCGGAAAAATAGAAAAAGATGTTCGTGTGGTAACGACTATTACGTTCTTTTTAACAGATTAACAACAGGAAAAAACAAAGGGCCTTGCATTGTGCATTATGGTTTAAGATTGCTATCCTACGAAATAGGAGTCAGAGAATAATTATAGATATAATTTACTCCAGCCTTTATTGTGCCAAGTATAAATCTGATTTAGAAGTTGGTTGTTTGGTCGGTCGTATTATAAGTGAAATAGTAACGGGCAGTAACCTTCCAAGCATATAGCAAACAAGCTAGCCTATAAGTCGTGTACCTAAGAAAGTCAATATTTAATTGCTTGTTTCTATTGAAACCAAGGTTAGATTAAGTAGTCGTTCAAAATTATTTTAACAAAAAGAAATTTAAAGTAATATTCAAAAATAAGCATAGAGAACATGAAGGTTTATGCTCAAAAACTCTGGGTTCCTACTCTTTTTGTCTAGGTGCTAGTATAGTTGACTAATACGATGAATTTATCTAGTCTGGAAAATATACTTGCCAATGCTATAATCTATAAACCTAAGTCGCCAATAATTAGAGTGTAATAAATGCTATGGATCAATTAACCAAGATCTGGAAAAAGACTGACAGCAAACAGGCAATAGATTCAGAAAAACAAGCATCACTTACCATTATTAAAGGTAGTTCGCTGGGGGAAATTTTTATTTTGGATGGTGAAAAAGTTCTTGGTCGCTGTAATGGTTCCACAATCATTCTGACTGATAGCAGTATTAGTCGTCGCCACCTTTTAATCAAAAAAAAAGATGGACACTTTATAGCCACCGATTTAAACAGTACCAACGGCACAGAAATTAATAATAAAAAAATCACTGGTTGCTGCCAATTAAAGAATGGTGACAAAATTCGAATAGCCGATACTCTCTTAAAATTTTCTTTACATGATTCTGAGGAGGCTGATTACAATCAGCAAGTCAGAACATTGATCGTTAAAGATGGTTTAACGCAAATTTATAATAAGCGTTATTTTTCAGAAGCGATAGAAAAAGAATTTAGTTATGCTAAGTGTAATAAAAGTGCTTTGAGTTTAATCTTGTTTGATATAGATTATTTTAAATTATTTAATGATCAATACGGTCATCAGGCCGGTGATTTTGTGCTTACTGAAATAGCGGCACTCATTAATCCTCTTATACGTAAATGTGATATTTTTGCCCGGTTTGGAGGTGAAGAATTTGCAGTTTTACTGCGTGAAACAGAATTATCTGCTGCAGTGTTGTTGGCAAACAGGATAAGACAAGTAGTTGCCGATAGCAAGTTTAACTATAAAGACCAGTCTCTCCAGTCATCGATCAGTCTAGGAGTTGCCACTTATAAGGAGCTCAGCAATATCAATGATCACCATCAACTAATCAGCGTTGCCGATCATTATCTATATGATGCCAAACATGCTGGTAGAAACAGAGTATGTTGTGGTAACTGAGGGTTGAATTTTCAGGTGGTCTGTATCATGTTAAGTAAGAGACCATAAAAGATCTAACTTTTTACCACGGATATCACAGAGAACACGGAGTTTTTTGATCGTTAAGCCTCCTTGTTCTCTGTGATCTCCGTGTTTATTTTGAAATTTCTTTATATTTATTTTTGTTAGATTAATTTCGCGCGACTACTTACTTCTCGAGGAAATGAGAAAAAACCAAAATTTGTAGATAGTATTGATTTAAAATATTTTTGGCACTAGGAGGCTGTCCGAGAATAGAGAACCTGCTCGGCACACCGCTTCGCTGCTCCTGCACTGCTCTATCTACGTGCATCCATGCACTAGTATGGAAAATCTATTCCCCGTTCATTTTCGTTACACGCGTAAACTATTATATTCAAATGAACAAAAAAACTGACTCAAAAGGGCTTTCCCTCGCGACGGTTTCTATTCTCGGACAGTCTTCTAGTGGTAGAGGTGTGTCTGTGTTTTAATTGGATCATTCATAATTACTATTTAATGACATGTAGAGAGCTTAAAGCAAAAGACTGGGTATCGGCTGAACTTATACATAATCAAGTCTCTTAATAGTGCAGGTCAATCACCCAGTTCAGTTTGAATTCTTTTCGACATGGCCATCATGACTCTCTAGTCAATTCCTTGCTTGAGGTAAGGAGACATAACCCGCTTCATTAACAACACTTTGGCCTTCCTGCGAAAGCACAAAATCAATAAAAGCTTGCAGTGCCGGCGAAAATGCTTGATTTCCTGGTTTATTCACCGCAATGCCCAGTGTACGGCTCATTGGATATAAACCTGAACGGATAGCATCCAATGTCGGAGCAATTGCCCGAGATGACTTTTTTGCAGCAATGGCAAGTGTATGAGTTCCTTCTGAGTGCATAGCATTGCTGGAAAACCCGATACCGCTTATATCTGAAATTAATGCATCTTCAACTGCTTCAGGTCCCACTAATGCCTGAAAATCTTTACTAAAATCACCACCACATAAGGCCTTTTGCCTAAACAGGCTGGTCGCACCTGTATCGACTGTTAAACCATAAATCGCGATCGATTTTTTTGACAATTCACCACTTACACCCAACTGCCCCCATGTTTTTATGGATTTTTCTTCGTTACATCGGTAGGTACTGGAATACACAGCATCGAGGTCTTGCAGAGTAATACTTTTTAAAGGGTTTAAACCATTGACATAAACAGCCTCTGCATCCATGGCAACAGGAATAACGTGTACACCATAACCATAGCGTTGTTCAAACTCCTGTATTTCTTTATCGCTTAGTCGAGAGCTGATCAAAACCATATCGGCGGAGCCATTAATCAAGGCATCAATACCTGAAATTCCACCTGGGTCAGCGATGGTGACAGTGATCGACGGATTCTGTTCGGCAAAAGCTTGTGTCCAGTAGGTCATCAGGTTGGCCAATGCATCAGAACCGGTAAAGCTTAAGTAACCTGCGGCAGGTGTCAAAGGCTGGGGGGCTTCGGCTGCATTTGCCGTTATCGAAAAAAAGACTAGAAAAGCCTTCATTAAGATACTTATAAATAGTCGGAATAAAGGGCTGTTATGATTAGCTTTCATTTTGTTTACCTTTTTATATTAACTTAATTTACTTAAACGGGTATGACTGCCTGCAAGAGAAGTTAGCGCCAATAATACAGGGCTTCTTTTCCAAGCTCTTGCTCAATTTCGAGTAATCGATTGTATTTTGCAATCCGTTCGCCTCGACAGACTGAGCCCGTTTTGAGGTGACCACCATTCATTGCCACCGAAAAATCAGCCAGGAAAGTATCTTCTGTTTCACCAGAGCGATGCGAGATAAAATAGCGCCAGCCAGCATCGCGACATAGTTGTACTGCATCAATGGTTTCGGAGACCGTACCAATCTGATTAAGTTTAATTAACGATGAATTGGCCGTGCCTTCTGTTATCCCCCTTTGTATATATTGCGTATTAGTCACAAAAATATCATCACCAACAACCTCGATTTTATCACCAAGCCTATCGGTAAATTGCTTGAAACCGTCCCAATCATTTTCGGCTAATGGGTCTTCCCAAAGGACAATAGGGTATTTAGACAGCCATTGCTCAGCAAGCGTAATCAAGTCACTGCTTTGCATTTTACCTGCACCTGACCACTTGAGATCATACGGCCCTTGCATACTGGTAGCAAATGAATTGGCTGCACTGTCTATCGCAATGGCAATATCTTCGCCTGGTTTATACCCTGCTTTTTCTATAGCTTGAATAATGGTTTCTATTGCATCCTCATTACTATCAAGGTTGGGAGCAAAACCACCTTCATCCCCGACACTGGTCGCCAGTCCACGATCTTTCAGAATACCTTTGAGAACATGAAAAGTTTCTGCAACATAACGCAACCCTTCCCGGAAACAAGGGGCTCCTAAGGGAACGACCATAAACTCTTGAATATCCACATTATTATCTGCATGTTCACCACCATTAATAATATTCATACAAGGAATGGGTAGTCTTTTAGCCCCCACCCCACCCAGATATTGATATAACGGTGTATTAGTCGACATGGCCGCTGCTCTGGCTACTGCCATAGAAACACCCAGAATCGCATTTGCACCTAAATTTGCTTTATTTGGTGTTCCATCAAGGTCAATCAGGGTCCTGTCAACAAGAGGCTGTTGCAAAACTTCCATACCACTTAAAGCATGCCTGATTTTGTTATTAACATTGGATACGGCCATTAGTACGCCTTTCCCCCCGTATCGTCCACTGTCACCATCACGTAACTCAAGAGCCTCATTCTGACCTGTGCTAGCACCTGAAGGCACCGAGGCAAATGCAGTGGTACCATCGTCAAGAGTTACTGATACACGAACGGTAGGGTTACCACGAGAGTCTAATATTTCCATTGCCTGAATAGTGGATATAAGTGCCTTTTTCATTTTTAATTCTCCAGTGGTACTGTAAAAAACAACTTAATGCTGGTGTATCAGTACCCAATTATGAGCCTGTTCTTGAGTACGTTATTTATAACTTACTCTTTAATAACAAAGCTGTCATTATGGCACTTGACAACACATAGTTGATGGATTGCCCAAGGTGTAATAAAGTTAGTGGTCATAACAACCATCGTAATAACAGTGAAAACAGTATCATCAATAATACCCAGTAGTTTTCCGATACTAATAAAAATAAGTACAGCCTCTCCCCTTGGAATCATCCCCACCCCCACCGCAAGCTGATTAATGCCTTGTTTACTGACATAACCTGCTGCCAGTTTACCCAATATAGCGGCAAATAATAAGCCAAGAGTTAGCCATAGAACCTCCGGTTTAACAAACAATTGTAAATTTACCTGCATCCCGACAAACACAAAAAAGATGGGGGCAAATATTTTTTCAAGTTGTTCAATCAAATCTTTAATTGAATTTCTTTTATCCTGAATATTATTCAGAATCATGCCTGACATAAAGGCACCACTAATTACCCCTACATTAAAAGTGTCGGCCAGCCAACTGACCAGAACCATCACAACAATAGGAACAAGTAACCGTGTATGCGATTTATCAAAGCTGTAATACCGGGGAATATGTTTCACCACCAGTTTTCCCAAAAAAATAATACCAACAAAGAAAAAAGCTGAATAAAAAAATAGCCAGACTACCCCGAAAATATCAAGTGTCTCTCCTAGTACAATATTGGCAATAAAAGATAAAAAAAACATGCCAAAAATATCATCAAGAAAAGCTGCATGTACCACCAATTTCGCCTCCCGGCTTTGGTGCTTATTTATAGATAAAAACATACCGCTTGTAATGGCAGCACTAGTTGTACACAGAGTCGCAGCAATAAAGATATGGGTTGAAGCAGACGCTTCAGGTAATAACCAGATACTGACGAAAAGCCCCAAAAAGAAAGACACCAGAGTCCCCGTTGCAGAGACTAGAAATGCCAAGGGTTCGGCAGCTTCTATGATTTCTTCTGTTTTAGTTTCCAGTCCCAGTTTAAATAACAATAAGAACACACCTATATTAGAAAATATCCATAGGGCAACACCTAACAGGATAATGCTTGGCGATTCGTTAGTGGTAAAAACTTTTACTAATCGATTGGCAAACTCCATGGTTTCAGGCTGGTCTGGGGCATAATAATATGCCACAGTATCTGCTACCGACAGATTGGAGGTCCATATTGAAGTAAAGATTTCATTGGCATCACTGAGGTGCATCAACATATAGAAGACCGGTGACCAATCAAGCCAGTACAATAGGTTACCGGCAACAATACCAATAAGCAATTCACCCAGTACATTTGGCAAGTGAAAATGTCTGGAGAAAATATGCCCGACCAGCGCCAGAATCACAATCAAACCAAATTCCAGCAGAATAAAAGAAAAAGGGTCCAGTGAGGCATATTGCTTGACCACCTCGGGCGGTATTTCAGCTGCACTTGCTGGAGATATAGCCATAAATACAAGTAATATGAGCACAAGCATAGATAAAGGATAAGTCATTTTTTTAACACTTAAAAACATAATTTGACCTCTGTTAATAAAATAAGCAAAAAGTACGGGGCTGCTCGCAAAGGTTTACTATACTTCGCACGGTCGTGACCGCGCGAAGTATAAGCTCTAAAAAATCCTGATATTCAGACAAAACCGCCCTGATAAAGCTGTAAACTGCTTAGGAGTATTGTTTTCTGTTAATGCTCCCTTTTAAATGACATGCACTATTTTAATTCCGGCAATAGTTGTAAATTCAGCCAGGATTAATAAGAGTGTAAAAACTGTAGCATGATCAATATTAATAGCTTTCTTCCATAACTTGTTCAAGCCTTCAATACCAAATGTTATTCAAGTATAAAGAAAATGATGTAAAGAAGAGTATCCTTGGGTAAATAAGTTCCTTTGAAGTTGCCCATTACTTTTATCAACTGGTAAGAGCAATGGGATTGGGTCTTTGATTTATGGTTTCACCATGTTATACCAGATTTAAAAAAAACAAAGGGCAACACTAATAACATATTAAAACTTTCACCACAAAGGAATTCGAGCCTATATTAGGTCACTAATTTTCTATAATGGCCCCCAACTATTACCTAGATACTGCTATATATCCTTTCTTATTTTGGTATTGGGTTTTTTTATATCGCATTTATTTGATTACAAAAGAAGCAAGCAAACTAAACAAATAATTCAAGTTTGCTCGCTATCACTCTGTGGTGAAACCCTCCTAAAAATTTGATTTTGAAAGTTAGATTATGAGATTTATTGAATTTTCCGGCATTCTCAGGTAATCAAACACCATTCGTACATTACTAGCCAGTTTTCGGGTGACTGAGGCAGGTAGTGATGCTGTGGCAAGTCTCGCTTACGACCCAAATGATCCTCAAAATTAGGCTGTGAACCTTGACATGGTAGCCCACATACTAACGATAATATTATCGCCATGCAGCTACAAGGGCACACAAGAGCGATTCCGTTTGATTGTTCAGGAGATGGCTTTGAAATAACTGGATAACAAAAAACATTAATATTAATAATGGAATGGTATCGCTCCAAAACCTCTTTGGAAGCACAATAAAATGGGTTGTAGGTTCGATAACTATTATAAAAACTATATACTTAGCCAAGGGAGACGTATAATTTGCTAAAATATACACGATCTTAAATATTTAGGAAAGAAAATAAGAATGGCAATGAAAACACCAAAAAGCCTCGAGACATTAGTTATTGATGGTTTTATTGATGAAGTGATTCATCCTTTAAAAAGTGGAAAGGAAGCAGCTGTATATGTTGTTCTTTCAGAAGGTGAAGTGCGTTGCGCTAAAGTTTATAAAGAAGCAAATAAGCGAGGCTTTCATAAACAGGCCTTATATCAAGAGGGGCGTAAAGTAAGAAATAGCCGGCAAGCACGCGCTATGAAGAAGAAAAGTCAGTACGGGCGTAAACAGCAAGAAGATGTTTGGCAAACAGCTGAAGTAGATGCGTTATACCGTCTTGCATTTGCAGGTGTTCGAGTGCCTCAGCCCTATAATTTTGTTGAAGGTGTGTTATTAATGGAACTGATAACTGATGATAGTGGGGCGGCTGCGCCAAGACTTAGTGATCTTGAGTTAACCAGTGAGCAAGCTATAGAGTTTCACGGCCTACTGATTAAAGAAGTGGTTAGAATGCTTTGTGCAGGGATGATTCATGGTGATTTGTCTGAATTTAATATACTGGTTGATGGTCAAGGACCTGTTATTATAGATTTACCTCAGGCAGTTGATGCTTCTGCAAACAATAATGCAGCAATGATGCTGGAAAGAGATGTTAGAAATTTAACCAGATATTTTGGTCAATTTGCACCAGAATTATTAAAAACTCGCTATTGTAAAGAAATTTGGAAGCATTATCAGAGCGGCAAGCTGACTCCAGATGTTAAATTAACAGGGCGGTTTACAAATAACCATAAAAAAGTTAATGTTAATGGTGTTATTCGAGAAATAAATGATGCCAGAGATGAAGCAATAAGACGAAAGTATGAGCAAAATTAATTAACACACCCATTAAAAAGGGCTAGGGAGTAGATAAGCAATGAGTACAAAAAAATATTTATCAGTTTTTTCACCGGCAAACGCTGAGCAGAGAAAGGCTAACTTTGAAGATTATTGGGTTTTTACCCAACAACATGGGGGTGAGCTATTTGAAGATGACCGTGACCTAGGTATTAAGCGAGCCAGATTAAAACACTTTCAGGATAATCCAGTAAAACTAAAGACTCCACTTGCCAATCCCGATGCTTTTTATCGTAATTATGTTGAAATAAAAGATGACCTAAAGACCTTGGATCAAAAGACTTTATTGCTAACAGGTATGTATAAATTTGCCCGGCATGAATGGGTAGGTATCAAAGGTGCCTGGGATTCAGTACCTGATATGGCAAATTCTCATAGTATTGAAGATAAAATTAGCCGAGTACATTTAGCAGAAGAATTTTGTCATGTTCGGTTATTTGATGAAATGCTGAAAACATGTGGCTTAGATAAAGTTGAATGGGTGCCTTTAGGCCCTATTAAAGAAAAAATCTATGAACAGTTTCCAAAATTCCCTGGGTTTTTAATGGATACCCCAGCATTTGTGACTGAATTAATGGGAGTTACCTTTTATTGTCATTTAAGTAATAAGATTAATGAGCTTTTTGCTGATGAGCCAGAAGTACGTACCCGATTACAAGAATTACTGGCTGAAATAACCATTGATGAAGTTGCTCATGTAGGACAAAGAAGAAATTTTATTGGCTCCATTGGAATGAAAGTTTCAAAAATGTTGGTCAAACCTTTTTATACCCTGTTCTTTAATGATATTCCTGAAGTCGGTGAATTATTTGATGTCAAACAAATGATTAAAGATGGTGAAGAGTTTGATTTTAATCAATTACCTGATTATATGATAGAAAAAAGCTGGATTCCTTCATATTGTAGAGCCTAATAGAAAACTAGTTGTAGGTAGGACATTTTCAGTTCTGGTTCAAAGTTGAAAGGTTCTGCCCATTTGCAATTTAGCTTGATAGACAAAACATTTCGCCTACCCTTTTATTGTATCTATTTTTAATTAAAACAAACGATGACTAACGCCATTAACTTATTTTCTGAAGCTAAAAAAGTAATTCCAGGTGGAGTTAATTCACCCGTAAGATCCTTTAGTGGGGTGGGTGGAACGCCTGTCTATATTGACCATGCCAAAGGTGCTTATATTTTTGACAGTGAAAATAAACAATATATTGATTATGTTGGGTCATGGGGGCCCATGATCTTGGGTCATGCGCACCCTGAAGTGATCGACTCGGTTAAGCAA
>VAPK010925024.1_pt1 | contig 19476 bp, 16 predicted proteins | sample 3395031 | NCBI WGS metagenome assembly VAPK01 (sample SAMN08290443, study PRJNA428436) | hydrothermal vent metagenome | isolation source: Deep-sea hydrothermal vent chimney 1 | place: Pacific Ocean: Juan De Fuca Ridge
CAGAGGCGTCATCAGATGGCGTCGGGACCGACCTCACCGGTACGAATCCGGACCAAGGAAGTAACCGGTGTTACCCAGATCTTGCCGTCACCGATCTTGCCGGTTTGGGCCGCTCCGCCGATGACCTCGGAGACCTTGGCTACATCGTCATCGTCAACAACGATTTCGATCTTGGCCTTCGGGACGAAATCGACCCGATACTCCGCACCGCGATAGGTCTCGGTGTGCCCACCCTGACGACCGAAGCCTTTGACTTCAGAAATCGTCATGCCTTGGATGCCGACACCCCGCAGGGCCTCTTTCACCTCGTCCAGCATGTGGGGCTTGATAACTGCTGTTATTAGTTGCATTTTCTAATTCCCTTGGACGACTGAATCACAATGACGTAGCTGTCAGTACATCGGGACCATAACCCGGTGCACCATGTTCCGACATATCGAGACCGGCACGTTCATCTTCTTCGCTTACACGAAGAAGTCCAGCAGATTTCAGGCCAGTAAAGAGTGCACCGGCGGAGATAGTAACGAATACAGCGATGGCCAGTAGACCCATCGCCTGATTTCCTAACAAACTGAGCCCGCCGCCATAGAAAAGCCCGGCACTTTCTTCGGCTCCATTGATCGGGCTGGTAGTGGCAAACAGGCCTGTGGCCAGCAGTCCCCAAGCACCACCAACGCCGTGAACGGAAAACGCTCCGACCGGATCATCAATTCCCCGACGCTCAATGGCAAGGACAGAGAGCACAACAATGATGCCAGCGATACCGCCGGTGATCAGGGTTCCAAGCACGGACATCTCACCGATTCCCGAGCAGATGGCAACCAGTCCAGCCAGCAAGCCGTTACCCGCCATCGACACATCGGGCTGACCCATCACAGCCCACGCGGTGAACATGGCAGTCAAGGCACCAATACAGGCAGCCAATGCGGTCAACACGGCAATGACCGGGACAGCCATGTCGGCTTGAAGCTGCGAGCCGGGATTGAAACCGAACCAGCCGATGAACAAGATGAACACACCGGTGATGGCCAGCGGAATACTGTGACCGGGCATGGCTCGGGGTTCACCCTTGTCGCCATACTTACCAATTCTTGGGCCGATGATGACGGCGCCCATGAGAGCAGCGAAGCCGCCGGTCATGTGCACCAGTCCCGACCCGGCAAAGTCAATGAAGCCTGCTTCATCCAAGAAGCCGCCGCCCCACTTCCAGCTCACCACAATCGGATAGATGAGGGCGGTCAGAACCACGGAGTAGGCCAGGTAGCCAACAAACTTGGTTCGCCCAGCAACGGCGCCAGAAACAATCGTTGCCGCGGTGGCGGCGAAGGCTGCTTGGAAGAAGAAGTCGACTGGCACGGCTAGCGGATAGAAGTCCTCACCTGCCACTGCGTCGGGGCTGATGTCCACCAGGGAGGACGAGAAGAAGCCCGGGATGCCCAAGCCAGCACTTCCAAACAATCCACCCAGGAAGTTGAAGTCTGTTGGATAGGCAATGCCCCAACCAACGAGCGCAAACATGAGCACACCAATGGCAACATCCATCAGATTCTTCATCATGATGTTGGCGGCGTTCTTCGCTCGAGTCAGTCCCGCCTCAACCAGGGCAAAACCAGGCTGCATGAGAAAGACCAAAGCACCGCTGAGGAAGATGAAAATATTGTCGAGCACGACCATGTTCATCGCTCCGGTGCCAGTGGCATTCGAACGATCATAAGACTCAGCCACGGTTGCGGCCGTTTGGAAATAGCTCACGTCCCGCTCCTTTCGTCGGCCCAGGCACGTTGCCCCGGCGATCTCCAAAGCAAGATAGGAATCGTGGGTTGCTGTCATGTTCCAGCATTGTGAACGCTGTGTTTCGGCCGACCATTTGGCTGGTCAATCCTCCAACAAACCCAGCCTTCCATCCTTCTACCTGGTCTCGCCTCGCGGGGCAGGCAGGACAACAAGCTCGCCGTCAATAGTACGAACCGTGAGCGGTGTGGAGTAGATGTCCGACAACAGCTGAGGCTGCAACACCTCAGAACACGAACCAACAGCAACGATGGTCCCCTGGTCAATCAGGGCCAGGCGGTCAGCGAAACGTCCCGCCGTTGTCAGGTCATGCATGGCGGCAATCACCGTCAGGCCTTCGGACCGGCGAAGGTCATCAACCAGTTCCAGTACCGACATCTGGTGTCCAAGATCCAGTGCGCTGGTCGGCTCGTCCAGGAGTAAGATTGGGGCTTGCTGGGCCAAAGCCCGGGCCACCACTACCCGTTGGGCTTCACCACCAGACAGCCTCGCTACGTTGCGGCCAGCGAAGTCATGCAGGTCCAGTCGCCGCAAGATCGAGGCAACAATGCTCCGGTCGGAGCGAGATTCTCGGGCCAGCCAGCCAAGGTGAGCGGTTCGGCCCAACAGCACATATTCACTAACCGTCATGCCTTCGGGCAGGACTGGCGCCTGGGGCACCAAGGCAACGTTGGTAGCCGACGGGGTCTGGCCATTGTCCAAGGTGATGGAACCTTCGAAGTTGACCAGGCCACAAATGGAGCGCAATAGGGTCGACTTTCCAGCACCGTTGGGTCCGATAAGGCCAAGCCATTCGCCAGCAACCAGGTCAAGATCAACTCCGCCAAGGACTTCGGTATTTCCGAAACTCACTCGCACGGCTTGGCAGCGCAAGGCCGCGGCAGGTGCGGCTCTTGTCGAGCTGGTCAGCAGGTCTTCCGGGCTGATTGTTTGGCTCATTGTTGGATCACTGCTGCACTCATGCGTTGCTCCCATGGCCGCGCCACAAGACAAAGGCGAAGAACGGGGCACCAACAAAAGCGGTGATCACCCCAACCGGTAGCTCTGAGGGAGCAATCAGGGTGCGGGCGCCAACATCGACAAAGGCCAGAAAAGCTGCTCCAACCAATGCTGAGAGGGGCACGATCACTCGATAGCTATTGCTGACAAGCAGGCGAACGATGTGGGGAACAACCAAGCCAACGAAAGCGATCAGCCCGCTAACTGACACCGCGGCCGCCGTCATCAGGGATGCTGCCCCAATTACCAATAATCGGGTTCGGGCCGGGTTGAGCCCTAAGGCTCGGGCCTCGTCATCGCCGACCCGCAGCACATCCAGATGTCGTCGGTGAAGAATCAGAACCGTTCCACAAACCACGACATAGGGACCAAGGATCCAAACCTGATCCCAGCCACTGGTGCTGAGGTTGCCAAAGAGCCAGGACAAGACCTCACGAGAACGGGTCTCGCTGAGGCGTTGCAGGGCATAGGTCTGGGCAGCGGAGAACAAGGCAGCCATCGCTACCCCACCAAGTAGCAGAGTTGCCGGGGATGACCACGAACCACGAGCGATGGTGGCAGAGGCGATGACGGCAACCACCGAGCCAACGAATGCGGCGGCAGGGACCGCACCGAAGGGCCCCCAACCAATGTCGAGACCAAATCCAAGGGCCAGCACCGCACCAAACCCCGCACCGGCCGAAACACCAAGCAGATACGGATCAGCCAGGGGGTTTCGGAATACACCCTGGTAGGCGCCACCAGCCATGCCAAGAGCACCGCCGACCAGCATGCCAAGCACCATGCGAGGCAGACGGATCTGAAACAAGATGGCAACCTGGCGATCACTCAAAGTCGAGTCGACCCCGATCAAGGGAAGGTGGTCCAACAGGGACGTCACCACTCCCCGGACCGGCAAGCCAGCAGCACCATTGCTGGCGCTAAACAAGCCAACGAGAGCCAAGACCAAGAAGCCACCGAACACTGCCCGCAGCGGTAGTCGAAAGGCTTGTTCCGCGGCCAGGTCAACCTCATCCGCGACTGCCTCGGCCAGCGGCGGAGTCGTTTCTGAGGAATGTTCGAGGCTCACCATGACAGTCCTAGGACGAAACCGTGACTGAAGCCAGGGCTTCGGCTACCGCAGCAATGAACTGGGGCAATCTCGGTCCCCACCGCGAGGCAATGTCGGCGTTAACAACAACAACATTTCCGTTCTTGATGGCGGAAATCTCGCCCCAACCTGGTCGGGCCAGAACGTCTTCGACGGTGTAGGCGACCTGGTCGGTGATGATGATCAGTTCCGGGTCGGCTTCGACGATGTATTCCTCGGTCAGCTGGGGGAAGCCGTATCCGTCGGCATCAGCCTCATCGGCGATGTTGCTCGCTCCCATCTCGGCGTAGACCGCTCCGATGAACCCAAAAGAGCTGGCTGAGAAGAAGGTGTCATCCAGCTCGTGATAGATGGAAACGCCGACATCAGGAGAAACAGCCATGGCCGCTGCAATCTCGGACCGCATGGTTTCCACAGCAACAGCTGTTTCATCAACATGGCCGGTGAGTAAGCCAAGTTCGGCCATTGCCTCATAGCCGCCCTCAATGTTGGCCGGCGCTGGGCTAACAAGGACGGGAATGTCCAACGCGGTCAGGCTGGCAACTAGATCGTTGGCATCATTGCTAATAATGACGAGGTCTGGCTCAAAGGCCAGGACTGCTTCGACGTTTGGGTCCCACCCGGACAGGTCGGTGACCGGCGTGTTGTCGGGGTAGTTGGAGTAGCTGTCAACGGCAATGACCTGTTCGCCTGCACCGACGGCGAACAGGATCTCGGTTGCCGCTGGTGACAGCGAAACGATCTTCTGGGGTGCTTCTTCCAGGGTCCAGCTTCCTCCAGCAGACTCGATGGTGACGGGATAGTCACCCGATGAATCCATCGCCGGGTCAGCAGGGTCATCCTCAGTGTCATCTATCGCGACCTCCTCGACCGTGGTCGTTGGGTCTTCGCTTGCCACTGTGGTGGTTGGGTCTTCAGCAGCATCAACTGTTGCACCATCGCTGGCATCACTGCCGCAGGCGGCCGCAACCAACCCAAGGGCCAGTAGCAACGCAATGAGTATTCGACTTCTAGGCATGTTGTCTTCTCCGTTCGGTCGAGAAAAGGAGCTCGAACGGTAGAAACCCACCGGTCGAACCAACCCCATATCCTCGAGGGCTTTCTGGTTCGTTACCGATACAAAGCTTGACCGGACTCTTGACATCTCGACCCCTTGCGAGTCGACCATCAATTCACCGTTGCGGGACAGTGCTGGGATCTCACCAGACTTCGTCTTCGTACCGAGCGGCTAAGGGTACAGCTGTTGACATCACTTGGGCCCTGCACACCAGACGCCTGCGCACCGGAATGCAGGAATCGAATTACGGTGCGCTGAACTTGATCCGAATCGGCTCATCGATGAGCGGGGTCACCAACAGGGCCGAAGGTAGCTGATCGGTGTCGAAGCAAAGTACGCCCTCGATCGAATCAGCCGTCGCCACCGACGCGAATAGATCAAGACTGTTCGCCGGTTGTGGAACACATGGTGACCGAACTGCTCCCACCGGTCCGGTTGGCGTTTCTAGCTCGAACACCAGATCCAACAACTGGCCAGAACCGTTGTCCCCAACATAGGAAAGAACTGTGTCGACCAAAACCATCACCTTGGTGTCAGAACTAGTAACACCGACACCAGTCCTTTGCACCCTTACCTGACCAATGGAGATACTCCAGTTCTCTTCGGTGAACCCCGAATACTCAAAGGGAATGGGACCATCAGGACCCTGTCCGACCACGCCAGTGAACGCCGCGTCCGCATCGTCATCAGATGCTTCGGGTACAGAGGTGGCAAGTTCGGTTGTTGGAACAGTGCCGATCACTGGCGACTCGGTTGTTGACGGTCCAACAACTGTCGAACCCTCCTCCGACGTGTCAGCTTGACTACACCCAGCAAAAAGAACCGTGCACAGCCCCGCCCACAGCAAGACATGCTTCGTTTGCTTGCCGATGTTCGCCATCATCAGATCCTTCTTCCAAATACCACGAAGAGTAGCCACTGGCCCAGCAATCCGCATGGGCAGAGTTCTCAAACACGGGCCAACGGACTCATCTTTGGCCCATGTCACAAGGCTGATGTTACAAGGCAATATTCTCCCTTCCGTAGTCAAGGATCAACGGCTAGCATCTCACTCGGAGTGAGCGAGCCGGGCGAAAGGCAATGGGTACAAAGATGAGCATTGGAAGGATGGTTGCAGTAGTGGCCGTCATTGGCGGCCTGACCGCCAGCATCGGCGTCGAGCCTCAGCTCGCCGGCGCCTCATCCTGCACCATCAAGGGAACCTACGGCGACGACGAGATCACCGGAACTGAAGGCGATGATGTCATCTGCGCCTTCGGTGGAAACGACATAATCAACGCCCTGGGCGGAAACGACATTGTCTATGGTGGACCCGGAAACGACATCATCGACGGCGGCGAGGGTGACGATGCGGTGTTCGGCAAGAGCGGAGACGACATTGTTCACGGGGGACCCGGCGACGACGTTGTCGGCGGATCAAGAGGCAACGACCAGCTCTTTGGTGACGACGGCGATGACATCATGCACGGTGGAGACGGCGATGACATCATGCACGGCAACGCTGGTTCAGACCGCATCGCTGGTGGAGCAGGTGATGACCTGTTGTACGCCTTTGACGCCGAGAATACTGATGGCGAAGATGACCGGAACCTGCTTGGCGGCGGACCCGGCTGGGACTCATTGTTTGGGTCGGCCGGTGATGACATCCTCTTAATTGGAACCGACGGCGGCTTAGCCCAAGGCGGGCCGGGCAACGACCGACTCATCGGGCCAACCGGGGCCAAGCTGGCCGACAACCATGTTGTGATGTTCGGCGGACCAGGAGATGACCTCTTGATTGCTAACCGTGCGGGCAGTGGCTCCGGTCGAGACTTGCCTGGTTCTGCGGTTCCCAAGACAAGCGACGATGTCGCCAGCTACTTCAACGGTGGTGGAGGAATCGATCGTGTCTACGCCTCCCCCTATGACGACTTCATCGAGGATGCCAATGGTTTCGTCGACGCCAAAGAAGGCAACGACACCCTCCTGCTTGTTGGCGGCCGAGTGTTGGCTGGAGAAGGCAACGACTACGTCACAGGTGCCGACAGCGACGACGAGCTGGTTGGTGGACCCGGCGATGATCAACTGGCTGGCGGCGCGGGCTTTGACACCTTGCGCGGCGGCCCAGGGGCGGATCGACTCGGCGGATTCGACTTCAACACCAGCGATGGTGACAACTCCATCTGGTCCGGTACTGATGATGAGCAGGACATGGTCTGGGCCAATGCCTCTGACCGGTGTCATGCTGAACCGGAGGACAAGGTCCACGGGCTCTGCACGCCCTAGAAGCCCAGCCCTGAAGAATCCCACGGCCTCGACCCGACCCCTTCAAGTGGGGCTCCAGAACCCGGGAACGAAACGTCGTTGGCTTGCGTTCTGTATCCAGTGCCCAACTTGGTACTACGATCGGATGACCAGCTAGGGCTCGGAGGGCACCACATGGGACTAATGGACAAGCTACGCGGTGAAATCGTTGACATCATCGAATGGATCGATGACTCACGGACAACGTTGGCGTGGCGTTTCCCCCGCTATCAGAACGAGATCAAGAACGGTGCCCAACTCATTGTTCGTGAAGGCCAAAAGGCAGTCTTTGTCTATCGAGGAGCCTTGGCCGATGAGTTCGAACCAGGCCACTACGAGCTGACGACCGAGAACCTGCCCCTGATGTCCACCCTGCAGGGCTGGAAGCACGGCTTCAATAGCCCCTTCCGGGCCGAGGTCTACTTCGTCAATACCAGGCCCGTTACCGAACTCCGTTGGGGAACCCCTAATCCCGTCACCATCCGGGACCCCGACTTCAAGATGGTGCAGATCCGGGCCAACGGGCTGTGCGTGGTCAAGATTGCTGACCCGACCATCTTCTTGCGCGAAGTGATTGGTACCGACAGTGCGGTCGAATTGGACGAGATCACCGAGCTGATTCGTCGGGTCATCGTGCTGGCTTTCGCCGACATGATCACCGAGTCTGGGCTTGGCGCCATCGACCTGCAAGGCCGTCAGGTCGAACTGTCCGAACGGCTTCGAGCCTTCGTCGAAGAACGAGTCGACGACGAATATGGTCTGGCCATCCCCGACCTGATGATGAATATCACCCTGCCAGACGAGGTCACCGCCGCCATGACCCGCGGTGTAGCTCGTGGTGTTGAAGAGGGTGGCTTCCTGGACAATGTTGGTTCGATGGACCGCTACACCCGCTACAAGGCAGCCGATGCCATGACGGCCGCCGCCGCCAACCCCGGCGGGGGTGGAATGATGGGCGACATGATGGGCATGGGAATGGGCATGGCCATGGCAGGCCAGATGTCTCAGACTATGGGCCAAGCCATGAACCCCCAGCAACAGGCCGCTCCGGCTGCAGCCGCGCCACCTCCTCTTCCTGGAGCAGGCGTGATGTACCACGTTGCCATGAATGGCCAACAAGCCGGTCCGTTCTCGATGGAGCAGATGCAGGCTGGTCTGGCCAGCGGTCAGATGACACCAACCAGCCAAGTTTGGGCCGCCGGTATGGCCGGCTGGGCCGCTGCCAACTCGGTGCCAGCACTGCAAGGCTTGTTCGCACCGACACCGCCGCCAATCCCTACTGACCCACCGGCTAACGATCCACCGGCAGATTCGGGATCCGGCGACACACCTTCCGAACCGCCTGAGGGCTAAGACCGATGGAGGGAAACGGTCAACCCCCACAGCCGCCGCGGCCGCCCCAGCGGCCTGGGGGTCACGAATCACCAGCTGAACCCGCGGCACCAGGACCACCACCACTGCCCGATCCTGTCGCGCCCCCAGACCAGGCAACACCGCCAATCTCGGCACCAACCGCGCCCGCTCCCCCAACGTACGCGCCTGCTGCTCCGCCGCCAGTACCTGACCAGCCGCGGCACCAGATCCCCAACTTTGATGCTGCTCCACCCGGCACCATCGGTCCACCCGTCGAGACCTTCCAGACCAGTGGCCAGGTTGACTATCGGAGCTACAACGAAGAGAACGAGCTGACCACTCGACCTTGTGAGAATTGTGGTGGACAACTCCGGTTCAATATCGAGCATCAGCAACTGGGCTGTATGAGTTGTGGGCATCTCCAAGACATAACCCATCGCGAGGATGCAGAGGTTCAGGAGCAGGACTTCCAAGCCATGATGGTGGCCGCCCGTTCCCACAAGAATGAGCGTCTCCATCACACCGAGGGTGAGAAGGAAGTCATCTGCCAGAACTGTGGCGGACACACCACCTTCGTCGGAACCCTCACCACCACCAAGTGTCCCTACTGCGCTACTGATCTGGCCCGAACCGATATCCACGAAGCTCCCGATCGACTAGCCGTGGATGGGGTCCTGCCTTTTGCCATCACCGGCGCGCTGGCCGAGGACAAGTTGAAAGAGTGGGTCAACAAGCGGTGGTTCGCCCCGAATGAGTACAAGAAGTACTCAACATCTGGTTCCTTCCAGAGCATCTATGCCGCCTACTTCACCTATGACGCCGATGTGACTACCGACTATGACGGTGCCAGGGGCACGACCCGGACCCGCACTGTTGGTTCCGGGCAGAACCGTCGGACCGAGACCTACACCACCTGGCAGAATGTGCGGGGACGGGTCTTCAACCAGTTTGATGATGTCACCGTCTTGGCCAACACCGGTTTTAATCAGGCGTTCGTCCACAAGCTTGAGCCTTGGCCGACTCGGGGGTTGGAGCCCTACAACCCCGACTACATCGCCGGGCATCTCTGCCGGACTTATGACCTGGATGCCAAGGACTGTTTCAGCGACGCCCACCGACAGATGAAATCTGAGGTTGAGCACACCGTGCGGCGCGACATTGGTGGTGACCAGCAACGAATACAGCGGATGAACATGCAGTTGGCAAACCTCACCTACAAGCATGTGCTGCTGCCAATCTGGCTGCTGACGGTGCTTTATGACGGTCAGGCCATGCAGGTTTTCATGAACGGCACGACCGGAGAGATTCACGGTGAGCGACCATGGAGCAAGGTCAAGATCATCGCGGCGGTGGTAGCGGTCCTTCTTGTGATTATTCTGATGCTTGTGATCAGATCGGCGACAAGTTCATGATGATTCAAGCTGCTAGAGCTTTAGACGCGCCATGAGCCTCATTATTCTTGTTGCCGTCGCGGCAGCCGTCGCCGCCGTCGCCGGTGTCGTTTTTGCCTTCGGTGTTGGCGCCACAGCAGTATCCAAGAACAACAAGCAACGTAATCAGGTCGTGCCGGGCGAGAAGTCGGCAGCCCCGTCGAACTGGTCAGGGTCCCATGCGCCCGAAGCCAAACTCCATCGACGATTGCGAGATGCCGTTGCGGGCCTGCACACCATTGCTGGCAACGACCCGTCTCTGGCATCGACGGTGGCGGCGGTAGACAAGGACGCCTTGGACATTGATCACCAGCTGGTTGCTGCTTCGTTGCTAGCACCCCGCTTCAAGGATCAAGCCTTGGGTGAACTGTCCGAGGCAGTCGAACAGTTGGAAGAAATCGCTGCCCACGCCGTCGGCAGTAGCACCAGAACTTCTGAACGATCAGTACGAGAACAGCTGGAAGACCTGTCTGATCGACTGAAGTCCATGCGTCTTGCTCGAGCTGAAGTTGATGAAGCCGACCGTCGCGGACAGACCGGCGAAGCCTGATCGGCGACCCCGGACAAAACCAAGCTGGGTGTCAGAGCAACCAAATTGCCCCTGAGCTGGGGTGCTGGCCCAGAAACGGACTAGTTTGTGTTGCGCCATGGACGCATCCAGTAGTGAAGATCTCAAGAAGTCAGCACCCGGAAACCGACTGAAGGCCAGCCACATATGGCTTGCTGTTGGTGTATCAATCGCGGTCATCACCGTGCTATCGGGAATCTCGGCCACCGTGTTGCAATGGCACGACGAATCTGAAGTGCAACGTGAGGTGTTTGAGAACATCCCCTCACCCCTGCGCTTGGCCTTCTACACCCTCATTCCCTTACTAATCCTTTGGGGATCAGTACAGCTGTCCTACCGGGTGAAGAACTGGGAACGAGGCGCCCCAGACGATCGCTCAACCACGCCGAAGAACATCAAGCAGCGCATGGCTGACTTCCGGGCTGGCGTCTATATGCAAACCCTGCTGCGTGATCCGGCCGCAGGCCTCATGCACAGCCTGATCTACTTCAACTTCCTGATCCTGCTGGCGGTGACAACGGTTCTGGAAATCAACCACCAGGTTCCCGTCGATCTGAAGTTCCTGCATGGTGACGTGTACCGGGCCTACGCACTCATTGGTGACCTGGCTGGCCTCGGCTTCTTGGCTGGCATGACGCTGGCCATCCTTCGTCGCTATGGGCCAAAGAGCATGCGGCCCTATCGCATCGCGGTGAAGTCTCGTCCCGAGCACCTCATCATCAATGGTGTCTTGTTCTCCATTGGTTTCACCGGCTTTGGCCTTGAAGCCTTCCGCATTGCTTTGGAGGATCAGCCCGAGTACGAGAAGTGGAGCGTCATTGGCTATCCCCTGTCGCTCTTGGCCGACAATCTTGGCCACCTTGCTGGCTGGCATCAGGCCTGGTGGATTCTCCACATCCTGACCTTCTGCGCCTTCCTGGTCATCATCCCCGGAACCATGCTGCGTCACATGTTTACCTCACCGGCAAACATGTACCTGCGTGACCGGGAGCGGCCAAAGGGTGCGATGAAGGCCATGCCCGACCTGGAAAACACCGACCTGGAAACCTTTGGTGCCTCCACGATCGACTCTTTCACTTGGAAGCAGCTGATGGACACCGATGCCTGCACCATGTGTGGGCGCTGTACCTCAGTTTGTCCCGCCAACGCCACCGGCAAGCCACTGGATCCACGAGAGATTGTGCTCAAGGTCGGCGAGGTCATGTCACGGACTGGTAGTCCCGCGGTTTCTCCTCCGATTGGGGTTGAGGCTGACATCACCGTCAAGTCCGATTCGGTGTTTGAGCGAATCACCACTGACGAGGTCTGGGCCTGCACCAGCTGCAAGGCCTGTGATGACATCTGCCCCGTAAATATCGAGATCCTGGACAAGATCCTGGACATGCGTCGCTACCTCACCCTGATGGAGAGCGACTTCCCAACCGAGCTTGGTGCTGCGTTCCGCTCGATGGAGAACTCGTCCAACCCGTGGGGCATCAGCCAGACCACCCGTTCAGATTGGGTGAAGGAGCTGGACGTTGCTGTCATCGAGCAGGATCAGATTGACGCTGGCATCGCCGGTGACGCCGAAGCAATTCTGAGCCATGAATACCTCTACTGGGTTGGTTGTGCTGGCAGCTTCGACGACAAAAACCAGAAGGTCACCCACTCGATGGCCAAGCTCTTGCAGCGGGCCAATATTGACTTCGCCATCCTCGGCCCATCCGAGCTTTGCACCGGTGACCCGGCTCGCCGATCGGGCAATGAGTACATCTTCCAGATGCTGGCCAAGCAGAACGTTGCCACCCTGAATGGCATTGGAGTGAAGAAAATCATCACCCAGTGCCCCCATTGCTTCAACACCTTGCAGAACGAGTACCCCCAGCTCGGTGGCAACTATGAGGTTGTCCACCACAGCCAGTTCTTGGAGTGGTTGATTGATCAGGGCAAGCTTGACGTTTCTGAGGCCACCCTTGAGGAGCGGATTGTTTACCACGATTCGTGCTACCTGGGTCGACACAATGATGTCTACATGTCCCCACGAAATGTGATCGGCTCACTCAAGGGTGTGCAGATCGTTGAAGCTGGGCGAAACGGAACCAAGGGCATGTGCTGTGGCGCCGGTGGTGCCCGCATGTTCATGGAAGAAGACATTGGTACCAAGATCAACGATGAGCGCTCACTTGAACTGATTGAGACCGGAGCCAGCCGGGTCGCTACTGCTTGTCCGTTCTGCTACGTCATGATGGACGACGGGGTCAAGGGACACGGCAAGGAAGAGAGCGAGGTCCGTGTCGCCGACATTGCCCAGCACCTGCTGGAAGCGATCGAGGCCGGAGAGGCCAAGTCTGTTTCGGCTGACAGCATTCACCATTTCGAGTAGCAGGTCTCGGTGGCCTGGTAGAAGAGAAACTCATTGGGATAGTCAATTTCGGGTGTGATTCTTGGCGGACGTGTTCATCCAGCCAACGTGTCCAGCGCCCGATCCACGTCAGCGACGGTGTTATAGAGATGGAAGGACAGGCGGCTCTTTCCGGCGCGGCCGGCAACGATGACGCCGGCCGCTGCCAGGTCAGTACTGGTTGGTCCAGACGAGGGAAGCTCGATTGACACGATGGCCGAGTTGGACTTTGGCATCTCAAGACCGGCTCGAAAGCGGTTGGCCAAGGAGACATTGTGGGCCCCAATGGTCTCATGTCCAACCGAGTCAAGAAGCTCCAAGGTGGGGGCGGCGCCAACCCAGGCCGCCCAGGCCGGGGACACGTCGAATCGACGGGCACTGTTGGCCAGTCGAAGGGGCGGACCATAGATGGATTCCCACGGCTTCTCCCCCGCATACCAACCAGCAGCGAGCGGCGTGAGTCGATCGGCGATAGCGGGCTGAACCGTCATAAATCCGGAGCCACGGGGGCAGCACAACCACTTGTAGGCCCCGCAAGTCGTTATGGAGAATCGATCAGCATCGGCCCGTAGCCAGCTGGCCGACTGGGTCAGATCGACGTAGGTGAGCGTGTTGTTAGTCTCCGCTAGCACGGCCAACTGGTCAAGGTCGATGACGCGCCCGTCAGCCGACTGCACTGCACTGACCGCAACCATGGTCGTGCTGGGTCGGATCTCTTCCAAAAGCCTGGCCAGGGGAACAACCCGAACGTCAATGCCGCTCTGTTCAGCTTGAAGGAAGGGGAAGAGAACTGAGGTGAAGTCTTCTTCGGCCAAGAGTACTTCGTCTCCCGGAGCCAGCAAGGTGGCGGCTATTCCGGTTGCGACCGAGACTTGAGACAAGATGGCGACCCGGTCTGGGGTGGTGCCGACCAGTGAGGCGTATGCGGCGCGGGAGCGGGCGATGAGGTCGTCATAGGCCAGCGCATCGATGTGGCCAGATTGCCAGCGGGTCATGTCAGCTTGAAGTTCGATCACGGCGCTATCAGCAGCGAGGCCAACGGTCGCCGTGTTCAGATAGCAGTCCGCGGGATGAAACTGAGATTGGGCTTCGGCTAGGCGAGATGGTGCATCGTTATCGATGGAACTGTTGGACATTAGATCGTTGGGTGTGGATTGGGGCATTCGACCATATTGACCGATGTCCTACAACCAAACAAGACTCATATCATCTTGCTGAGACCTCAGATTATTTGTTATCCCATCAACCCGCTGCCAGGATGGTTCTCATGCTGAGTCCACATCGGATGCTTCTGCTGCGTCAGGTCGCCCAAAGCGGTTCGATCGCCGCCGCAGCGCGGGTTCTTGGCTACACCCAGCCCGCCTTGGCCCACCATCTCAAGGCACTGGATCGCGAAGCAGGAATGAAGCTCACCCACCGAGTGGGGCGAGTAGTTCGGCTGACTGACGCCGGCGAGCTCATCGCTCGACGAGCCGACAAGATCTACCGAGAACTGGTGGAAGCCGAAGACGAAGTTGGCTCTCTGATTCGTCTAGAACAGGGCGTGGTCCGGGTCGCCGCCTTTCCGTCCTTCGCCGGCAGTGTCCTGCCTCAAGCTCTGGTTGCTCTCCAGCAAAGGCATCCGGGCATTGAGGTCCGACTGCTCGAAGCTGAACCTCCCGAAGCCTTTGCCCTCCTCGCATCCGGAGCGTGCGATATTGCGGTGATCTTCAGCGACCCAGAACTGCCAGATGACGAAGTGGCCTCTCGCTTCGCGCGACTCCCCTACACCAGGGACAGTCTCCGTCTTGTCCTGCCCGCGGGACATCGCCTTCTGGCAGGTAATACCGATGTGAACGCCGCTGCTCTCAACCTTGCCGCCGTGGCTGATGAGCCCTGGTTTGGTGGTTGTCCGCGCTGTCAAAGCCAGCTCCATCGCCTGGCCGGTGAAGCAGGGTTTCGCCCCGACGTTCGTTACGAATCCGACGACTTTGTTGCCGTCCAAAGATTTGTGGCCATGGGATTGGCCGTTGCCCTGCTCCCCCAACTGGCACTTGATCTGCATCTTGACCCGGGGGTGGTGGCGGTGCCTTTGCCCGATGACGTTCATCGCTTGATCCAGCTCATCTCGCCCGTGGTTCCAAGTCCAGCAAGTCAAGCAGTAATTGACGCCATGACGTTGGTGAGGCCAGCTGGTCCGATGTCGAAGTCATTGCCACATGTCCAGAATGGGTGAGCCGATTGACGGCTCCTAGAGGTCGAAGTTCTCCCAGTAGCGGCTTGGGCGGGGTCCGACCTGGCCTTGATACTTGGATCCCAGCTTGGATGAACCGTAGGGGTTGTCGGCCGGCGTAGTCATCTGGATGAAGCTGATTTGGCCTATGCGCATTCCCGGGTACAGGGTGATGGGCAGGCTGGCGACGTTGGAGAATTCGAGAGTGAGTTGCCCATCCCAGCCGGCATCAACGAAGCCAGCGGTGGTGTGGATGAGGAGGCCGAGGCGACCCAGGCTGGACTTTCCCTCGATGCGGCCAACGAGGTCATCGGGAATGGCGATGCGCTCAAGGGTTGAGCCGAGCACGAACTCACCGGGATGCAGGATGAACGGATCCTCATCGGAGGCTTCAACCAGTTCGGTCAGCTCTTCCAGGTTCTGCTTCACATCGATATGGCTGAGTGTGTGATTGCGAAAGACTCGGAAGTAGCTGTCGAGGCGCAGGTCAACCGAGGATGGCTGTACCGCCTTTTCATCGAAGGGTTCGATGATGATTTGTCCGTTGGCGACTCGTTCTTTGATGGTGCGGTCAGAGAGGATCACAGGGCGTGAGGCTAGCCGCTGGACGTCGGGGTCCAGCGTGCTGGCAACTAAACCGGCTCTGAAGAACGCTCGACGGCAGCGACACTATTGTTTTTCACAACAACAATGAGGGCGAGACAGAACAGGAGGGCCGAGCCGGTGAAGGCGAGCGGCAGGTCGAATCGATGGGCCACTGCCCCGAGTACGATCCCGCCTGTTGCTTCTCCCAACGAGCCCGCTTGGCCAAGGAAGGACTGCAGGGTTGCTCGAATCTGTTTTGTAGCTCGGCGGTTAACCCAGACGGCGCCAACAACGGGGAAGACCGACCAAGAAACACTGCGGTAGAGCAGGGCACCGGCCGCCCCAAAAGCCAGGGACGGGGCGGAGATGAGCAGCATGATCCCAACAATGGCGATGAGGATTCCCGACGCGTAGAGCTTGCGGGGTGCCCCTTCGCCGCCGATTCGTAAGGCAACTCCCCGGAGGAAGACCGCCGCTAGGGCGTAGGCGCAAATATTGATGATCATCAGCCAGACAATGGGATCGGCCGATTCGGGGAACCCCAAGGTGTCCAATCGTTTGATGGAGAGTCGGTCAATGGCTTCTGAGCCCATGTCGATCAGGATGGTGGTTAGGAAAACCCCGAGGATGATGCGTTCGCTCCGCACCAGGGCGACCCCTTGCTTGAGGATCTGGAGGGCTTGGCTCCAGGTTTCACCTTCGGCTCTGGTGAACTCGTGTTCGGTGAACAAGAGGGCGACCCCGGCACCGAGAAGGACTTGAAGCACCCCGAAGACGACGATGGTTGTGGTGTAGCTAGTGAGCGCACCGAGCAGTCCTGCCAGGATGATGCCTGCGATGGATCCGATCTGGGACCACTGGGCAGCCCGGGCGATGCACTGGTCCGATTCAACCTGATTGTCCAGTTCGTCGGTTATCCAGGCGACATCGGCACCACTCTTGAAGGTCCAGCCGACACCCCAGAGAACTTGGGCGATGATGAGAATCCAATAGGTGGAAGTGAGGCCGGTGGCCATCATTCCAGCGCCGACGACTAGGTGAGCGATGACGATGGAGAGCTTTCGGCTACGGGTGTCGGCCACCACGCCGGTTGGGATCTCGGCCAGGAGGACTCCGGCCTCAAGTGCCGTTCCCAAAATGACGAGCTGGAATGGTCCAAGGTCGAGAGTGTCAACCCAATAGATCATGGCGGCGAGGCCAAAGCCTCGCATGATGGCTGCCCACAACGAGGACCACCAGATGTAGAGCTTGGCGGGGCCGAGGGAGGTGAGCACCCGTGGATCCTACGGGGAGCTCAGAAGGAGGGCGACCCGATTAGCTGGAGGAAACACCACCGGTGACCAGTTCAACCCAGGTCCGGCCCGGGGTGAGTTCAATGACGTTGCCGCTGGCGTCGGTGAGGATGGCGACGTCAGCCAGGGTAGCTCGGGTCCAGGTTCCGTCGATTCGTTGGCCGTCGGTGAAGACGCTGACTGGCCCCGAACCGGCCCAGATGAACTCCGGAACAGGGCCACCGGATGAGTCAACCATTCCGGTGTGAACTTCCTGCACGGTGGCCACCACAATGTTGGAGGCCGAGACTTGGGCGCCGCCATCGGTCTTGTGGGCGGAGCCGCGTTGTTGGCGGAACCAGGCGCCGTCGGTCCAAGACCAACGAACGCTGGTTGAGCCAAGGGTCATGGAGACTTGGGAGACTGGACTTCCACTAGCGGCGGCACCTTGGGCGCGGTAAGCGAACCAGGGTGCGGGTGAGGATCCGGAGTTGTTGAAGCTGTCGGAGTTGGCGTAGAGGTTGGAGGGTGCTCGACGGGAGGAGTCTCGCCAGTAGGCACCGTTGCGGGCGGCACTGAAGTTCTGGACGTGGGTCTGGCGCAGGAGCAGGGTGTCGGTGATCTGGTTGGCGCCCGAATAGGCCAGAGCCGGGCTGCCGAGGGCGCCGAGATAGGAGATGTCGGTGGTGCGTCCTGAGCGGACGGGGCCGACAACGCCGTGCTGGCTGTGGAAGATGGCAGCCAGTCGAGTGATACCCCATTCGACTTCTTCTTCAATGACAATGTCGGCCCGGTTGAGGCCGGACTGGGGTGTGGCCTTTCCGGAGTTGTCGATCTTGACAACAACGGCGGGGCCGGAGGCTGAGCCGGGCCAACCAGTGAGCGGAGTTGTTCCTGGTATGACGCTGGGGGCAGGAGCGGGGGCGGTGGCCAGGACCTGGTGGAGGGTGTAGTTGCCGATGATGCCGGTGTATTGGTCCATCAAGTCGCCGGGGGCTTGGGTTCCTTTTGTGCCCTTGCCAGCGTCACGGATGGTGGTGGCGGGTCCTTGGCCGGATGCCGTGGTGGTCGCCGTAGTTGGCTGGGTTGCCAAGGTTGGGAACTTCTCGAACTGGTCGAGGCCTTCGCGGGGATTGCTGACAAAGGGGGTGTCTGGACTGGTCGTCTCAACCAAGGCGAGGGCATCGGGGACCGTGGTCTCGGTTGAGGATGCATCGTCTCCGGTGACGGCCGAGCAACCGGCTAGCACCATCGACAACGCCACGGTGATGGCGGGGAGCGAAGGGCGGGTGGGCTGGGGAGTGAAGCGGGACACATCTTTAGTGTCGGCAGAAACCGCCAAAACCCAAGCCCGGCTGGGGTTACCACGCAGATCTGCCCCTAAGCGCTCGACCCGAGCTCCGTGAGGTTGTCCCTTCCCTTCGCGCCGAACATTGTGCAGTTGACGACCCAACAGTGGGTCGTCAACTGCACAATGTTCCCAACCCTCTCACCAAGATCGAAGCATGGGTCGCTTAGGATTCTGACTGGGTATGCCAGCAGGTGGGCGCTAAGGTGAGCAGACCAGGCGGGTGTAGTTCAATGGTAGAACATCAGCTTCCCAAGCTGAATACCGGGGTTCGATTCCCCGTACCCGCTCCATATAAATACCCTGGTCAGAGTCGCTTTTTTGAAACTCGACCTGGACTCGCACCTCACTTCGTGCCTAGAATATGCCTAGAACATCGGAGACTTCGAGGGAGCAATGGGGACCAGCAGACCGTTTGGCAGCATTCGCAAGCTGAAGAGTGGGCGCTATCAGGCGCGCTATTGGCGGCTGGGCAAACAGGTTGCCGCTGACTCCACTTTCGCTACCAAGGCCGATGCTCGGCTTTGGCTAGCGAAGATTGAGACGGAGTCGGATCAAGGCCACCATGTCGACCCATCGGGTGGCAAGCAACCGTTCGTGGTATTTGCTGAGCGTTGGTTGGAGCAGCGCAACCTGCGCCCCCGAACGCGTGACACCTATGCCTCTCAGCTGGCCCACATTGCCGCAACTTTTGGGGCGGTCGAGCTTCGACGGATCAAGCCGGTCGATGTTCGAGCATGGCACGGAGAGTTGCTTCGGTCGGGGCTTCATACCAACACGGTGGCCAAGGTATACCGGCTGTTCCGAACGATGATGGACACGGCGGTCGATGATGGATTGATTCGGGTCAACCCCATCCATATCAAGGGGGCGGCGGTGGAGAAGGCCATCGAGCGCCCAATCCTGGAGTGGGATGATGTCGAGCGTCTTGCCGAGGTGATTCACCCTCGGTTCAGTGCGCTGGTGTGGGTGGGGGCCACCTCGGGATTGAGGTTCGGTGAGCTAACCGGGCGCACTCGTCGTCATGTAGATCTGGAGGAGCGAACGCTGCGGGTTGAGCAGGCGTTGACGTTCATCCGTGGCCAGGGACCAACACTGGGCCCGCCAAA
>VAPK010585979.1_pt1 | contig 19472 bp, 21 predicted proteins | sample 3395031 | NCBI WGS metagenome assembly VAPK01 (sample SAMN08290443, study PRJNA428436) | hydrothermal vent metagenome | isolation source: Deep-sea hydrothermal vent chimney 1 | place: Pacific Ocean: Juan De Fuca Ridge
AACAGACACTTTTTTACAAGCCATTGTAAATAATTCCTTTTAGACCTTTATCCTACATGATTCTTAGCTGAAAAAAAGCACCCGTTTTTACCATTAACTCCAAAAAACACAAAATAAAGGCTAAAAATGGCTTACTATTTGTAATAATTATGCTTTGTACTTGTCTTAAGCTCCAAAGGTACTTTATTCAGCAATTATCAGGCATCCAACTAAATTTATTATGATTAAAAAACTAAGCCTTATTGCCGTATTAATTGGTCTCCTTCTACTATTTTTTCTAAATGGGGGACAAGAATATCTTAATTTCGAGACGTTAAAGCAGCATAAAGTAACGCTGCTTGCCTATACTGAAACGCATTATTGGCAAACTTTTTTTATCACTGGCAGCATCTATATTGTGGCAACGATATTAAACTTGCCTGTCGCCGCGATTATGTCCTTAACTATTGGCTTTCTTTTTGGTCTCTGGCATGGTGTGTTACTGGCAACTTTCGCCTCAACTATTGGTGCTATTTTAGTCTTTTGGTTGGCGCGATATCTTATTGCCGATTGGGCGCGAGCGCGATTAGAAAAAAGCGATTCAACCCGAAAGATCATGGACAAGCTAAACGATGATGCGTTAGGTTATTTATTGTTTATGCGTGCCGTACCGTTATTTCCTTTTTGGTTCGTTAATATGATTTTTGCTTTTAGCCCCATCAATACCAAACAGTACGCTTTCGGCACCTATGTCGGCATGTTTCCAGTGAGCTTTGTTTTAGTCAATTTAGGCCAGTCTTTAGCCAACGTAGACTCAATGGCTGAGCTATTCACCACCGACGTTATTATGGCATTTGTATTGATTGGCTTATTGGCGTTATCAACCACCATTTTTATGCGATTTCGTAAGCGTGAAATGGGGGATGAGGAGGCTGTTTAATGTTGATATAGCAGTTTATTCATCGTGGTAATATTACGCACGCTAATGTCTTTCGGACAGACGCGCTCACATTCACGATAATTACTGCAACCACCAAAACCTTGTGCATCCATCTCTGCTAATAGTTTTTCCGTACGGTGCTTGTCTATTTGTCCTTGTGGCAAGGCGGATAAATGCGTCACTTTGGCTGCTACAAATAGGGTGGCCGAGGCATTTGGGCAGGCAGCAACACAAGCACCACAGCCAATACAGGTGGCCGCATCAAAAGCGATGTCAGAAGTGTGCTTTTCAATAGGAATGGTATTCGCTTCACTGGCGGAACCGGTTCGAATTTCAATATAGCCCCCCGCCTGAATAATTTTATCCAACGCGCTGCGATCAACAATCAGATCTTTAACCACGGGAAATGCCGTCGCGCGCCAAGGCTCAATCCACAGTTCTTTTTCATTAGCATAATCACGCATATACTGTTGGCAAGTAGTCGTTGCCTGATGTTTGCCATGTGCCGTGCCATTAATCACTAAATTACACGATCCACAAATGCCTTCTCGGCAATCGAAATCAAAGGCGATGGCTGGCTTACCCGCTTCGATGAGTTGCTCATTCAACGCGTCTAACATTTCAAGAAAGGAAGTGTCTCCACTCACCTCTATTTGATGTTGCTCAAAATAGCCCGTTGTCTCTGCCGCTTTTTGACGCCAAATATGTAAGGCAAAAATCATCGATAATTCCTTGTGGCAGGCCGAACAAATTCAAAATGTAACTCTTCTTTATATAACACGGGCATACGAGTCTCGCCTTGATATTGCCATGCCGCCACATAGGAAAAATCATCATCCTGTCGCTGTGCTTCTCCCTCACGATTAATATGCTCGGCACGTGCATGGCAGCCACACGATTCTTCACGCGTCAGCGCGTCAATACACATCAATTCTGCCAACTCGAAAAAATCGGCTATCCGTCCGGCACGTTCCAGCGTTTGATTTAAGCCATCATCCCCATCGCTTATTTTAACTTCTTGCCAAAATTGTGTTCGCAGCGTTTGAATGTCTTTAATCGCCTGTTCTAAAACAGATTGTTCGCGTGCCATGCCACACGCATGCCATATAATTTGACCTAATTTCCGATGGAATTCATCCGGTGTTTTTTGTGGATTAGGCGTGTGCATTAAACGACTAATTTTCTCTTTGCATGCTTGCAATGCAAGCGCCGCTTCAGGATGTGCCTTTGTGATATCCAATGGTTTTTGCGCCGCCAGATAATGGGATACCGTTGCTGGCAAGATAAAATAACCATCGGCCAAGCCTTGCATTAATGCGCTGGCACCCAATCGGTTGGCGCCATGGTCTGAAAAATTCGACTCCCCACCCGCAAACAAGCCATCAACCGAGGTCATCAGATTATAATCCACCCATAATCCACCCATGGTGTAATGCATGGCAGGATAAATGCGCATCGGTGTCGTATAGGGATCTTCAGCGGTAATATGGGCATACATTTCAAACAAATTACCATATTTTTCTTCTATCGCTTCTCGCCCTTGCGCTTCGACCTCCTTGGCAAAATCAAGATAAACACCCAACTTTTTACCCTCGATATCATGCCCAACACCGCGACCCTCATCACAAATCAATTTGACGGCCCGCGAGGCAATATCTCGCGGCACCAAATTACCAAAGGCAGGATACAGTCGCTCTAAAAAATAATCACGATCTTGTTCGGCAATATCTGCTGGTTTTTTATCACAATCCGCCTTGTTTTTTGGCGCCCAAATACGCCCATCATTCCGCAACGATTCACTCATCAATGTCAGTTTTGACTGTAGTTTCCCTTGCTGGGGAATACAAGTGGGGTGGATTTGGGTAAAACAGGGGTTGGCAAATAAAGCACCATGCTTATAAGCGCGCCACACCGCCGACGCATTGCTGCCTTTGGCGTTGGTCGATAGATAAAATACATTACCGTAACCGCCTGTACACAGGATCACAACATCTGCCAGATGGGACGTGAGCTTACCCGTCACGAGATCCCGAGACACAATGCCTTTCGCCTTGTCCTCGATCAAGATGAGATCCTGCATTTCCGTACGAGAAAAGTGCGTCACCCTGCCCGCTGCAATTTGCTTGCTCATTGCTTGGTAGGCACCCAATAATAATTGTTGTCCCGTTTGGCCTCGCGCATAAAATGTCCGCGATACTTGCGCGCCGCCAAAAGAACGGTTCGCCAAATAACCGCTATATTCCCGCGCGAAGGGCACACCTTGCGCTACAGCCTGATCAATAATATTGCCACTTAATTCGGCTAAGCGAAATACATTAGATTCCCGCGCTCGGTAATCGCCACCTTTAATCGTGTCATAAAATAATCGCCACACACTATCGCCATCATTTTGATAGTTCTTAGCGGCGTTGATTCCGCCTTGTGCCGCGATGCTATGCGCCCGCCGTGGGCTATCTTGAAAACAAAAAGTTTTAACGTTATAGCCCATTTCACCCAACGATGCGGCGGCGGCTGCACCTGCTAATCCGGTGCCCACTACAATAATATTGTACTTTTTTCGGTTGGCTGGGCTCACTACTTTTAAGTCAAATTTATGCTGTGTCCACCGTGTTTCTAATGGCCCTTTAGGTGCACGGCTGTCTAGACTAAAACCGGTCATGTCATCGCAAAATAGACAGATAGCGGAATCGATGCGAAGCCGCCTGTTAAAGCCAATGTGACGATCCAAACCGTGCCACGATAAATAACTGCCGTTTTACCTAATGTTTGTAACACGTTGGCCAAGGCATGTTGCAAATGCATCATCAGCACAAATAGTCCCGCCACATAAAACAACACCCAATAGCCGGATTGAAATAAACCCATCCATTCGCCATAAAGATGACGTGTATCAAAGGTAAGCGCCTGAAGAATATGTATCACCATAAATAACAGTAAAAAAAAGACACTGATAGTCACAAAAAGCGCAGGAATTTTAAATTTATCGTATTTAGCGTAATCAATCCCGCGGGCTTTCGCGTTCACCCGGCGAATTTTAACCGCCACAACAATATGTATCGCTATCGAGAAAAGGATAAGGATCAGAAGCGGCCAACGAATAAAGCCGCGGTTATATCCTGCATAAAAAGCATTAAATGTCGCTTCTGAAAAAAAGCTCAAATTAGTCATCATATGGAACACGAGATAGGCCGTCAGCACCATGCCAGCCAAAGCCATCATTCTTTTTTGTGCTTGTAAAACCATCAGCTTTCCATATCCACCAAGGTATCCTCGCTATCCCGTCGCGGCTGAAGCTTTTCTTTCCCGATCGTTCTAATACAGCTATTCCACCTCAAAATCGCCTCATCATTTTTTTCAGGACATCGTTCTATTGCTTGTTGATAAAAATGTAATGCCGTCATAAAAGAATCATAAGCAAATGAACGCGACATCGGTTGGCTAAGTAGCGCTAACGCATAACGCTCATTAAGTAATCCTGAGTAATAAAACTGTTGATATTGACTCGTTAATTTATCGATGTCCCGTTGAATCTCTTTTAGTTGTGTCCGCCGCTCCGTATGCTGTAGTTGATCCGTTAGTGCCAGAATATAGACCACTAATGCCTGTTGATTCTCCGCATCAATCTGTAAAATATCTAAACAAATGCTTTCCGCAATATCAGGCTCTTGCAATAAACGATACTGCTTGGCCTTCTCAAGTGCCGAGGGAATAGCATCTGGGTGAATATTGTGTAGCTGAAAATCCATTGTTCTTCCTCTATCTTATATAAATAGATGCGTTACGACGGGTGAAGTTACATTCTACGTAGATGACATCCGATGCTTTATTTTCGCCTGTTGTAGCTTTTCATATCCCGCGAGTAATGCCGTATGACGATCAAAGCCGGTAAGGCTCAAGCCTGGACAATGTAAATCATGAAATACAAATTTTCCTTCCACAATCGCAAGACAGGTTTCTACGGTTTCATTGCCAAAAAGTAAACGCAGACTGTCCGTATAATCCGTGTATTGCCGCACCTCATCCCACTTAATCTCTAGCAATGCTTGCAAGCAACGCAAATAACGTAACCGTTGGTCTGATTGATCAGCATCGGGCAGAGACAAACACCATAACACCCAATCTTGCGCTTCCTGCGCTTGCAGTGCAAGGCAAAGCATCGCCTTAATTTCACCTAACCTGATACGGGCCCATAACGTGTCTGGATCAGGTGCAAGGCCAATAAATGGCGCGGCAGGCGTGGCATCATCATAGCCGCCTTCTTCTAGCCGTTCTAAGATGGAAGCCCATTGTTCGGACTTGCCTTGCTTGAGTGTTAAAAAGTCTTCACGGAATAACGCACCTTCATTGTTATTTTCCCATTCCAATTCATCAACCGGATAAATATCAGACATACCCGGCACCAGAATTCGGCAGGCATATACATCTAAATGTTGGTAGTCTGAAATATAGATTTCAAAACCCATCTCGTGAACAAGATTGCTGAGGTAAGTAAATTCAGCGGTGGTATCTGCATCGTGATTCCAATCTGCAAATTCATAATCGGGTGTGTTTTTGAAAAAATCATAGGATATAAAGCCACTGGAGTCGATAAAGTGCATTTCTAAGTTTTGTGGCGAAGCGATTTCTTGTTGGTCAAAAATGGCGGGCTGGAATACATCTAACTGGTCAAGATCGCGACCTTGCAATAATTCAGTGACTGTTCGCTCCAGCGCAACTTCAAAACAGGGATGGCCGCCAAAGGAGGCGAATACAGAACCATCTTTCGGATTCAATAAGGTCACACTCATCACCGGATAGAGACCGCCCAAAGACGCATCAGCGATCCGCAAATGGAAGCCGTGCGCCCTTAAAGCCGTGATAGCAGCATCGATTTTAGGAAAACGCTTAATCACAGCTTCAGGCACTTCTGGCAAACAAATCCCTTCGGCAATGATTTTATTTTTCACATAGCGCTCGAAAATTTCCGATAGGCTTTGTACCCGCGCTTCTGCCTCCGTATTCCCTGCTGACATACCGTTGCTAACAAAGATATTAGCGATCACATTGACGGGAAACCAAATCGCTTTTCCATCGCTGACCCGTTGGTATGGCAGCGCACAAATGCCTCTTTCTCCTGTACCCGAATTCACATCAAATAGCTTGGCCGGCGTGAGCGCGCTATCCGGGTCGAAATAATCCCACAGATCCACATCAAGCAAGTCCGCTAGCATACTGTCGCCATCACTGGGAAACCAACGCTCATTAGGATAATGTACAAAATCATGCTGGCTATGTTGCTCGCCCAGATAGAAGTCGGCAAAGAAATAATTGCAGCTCAATCGTTCAAAATATTCACCCAAAGCGCTCGCTAAACAAGCCTTTTCCGTTGCCCCTTTGCCATTGGTAAACATTATGGGGCAGCTTTTATCTCGAATATGCACGGAATACACGTTCTCAACCGGATTCAGCCATGAGGCCTCTTCAATATCAAAACCAAAAGCTTCGAGCTTCGACTGCATTTCTGAGATCGTCGATTCTAAATCGCGATCTTTGCCTTTAATAAATGTTTGTTCTGCCATTTTGTCCTTCTTCCCATAATAGTGTAGGCATAAAAAAACCCCTTGTTGGATGATACCAGCAAGGGGCTTTGTCGTTTTTGCTAAATGCTAGAACGTGTGTGCGTCGATCGCTTTAACCGCTTTCTTCATTAAGCGCTTTGCAGCACCTTTTACTTCAATTGTTTTCAGCACATCCATGTTTGTTGGATTGCCCACCACAATCACCCCGCCCATACCGGTTCCCCAATGTGGCGTACATTTATAGAAATACACGCCTTCTACCGTAAAGGTATGACTGTAATTATCGCCCATTGCTGAATGCCAGGCCTCTGCGCCCTCCGGAATCATCCCTTCCAAAGATTGCGTATCATGGCCATTCATATTGCTCCACGCCACTTGATCGCCAGGCTGAATAAAAATAACCAACGGGTTATAAGCCGTTACTTGCGCCTTAATAGTATGCGTTTGCACATCAACCGTTGGCGACGGTGCAGGCGCGGGCTCATCGGGTGTCGGTTCTGGTTCTGCCGGCTCAGGGGTAGGTTCAGGTGCAACAGGCTCTGGCTCAACTGGTTCCGGAACGGGCGCAACAACCGCTGCTGCTGGAATATTAACGGGTTTTTGATCATAACCCTCGCTGTCTCCCTGCAATGCAGGCCAAATCAAAACCAATACAAAAGCCGTGAATAACACAGCCACCAATAGAATAATCTTATTTTTCATTTTTACTTTCCTTGATACAAATCTTAAATACTATGATATGACACGACACGCGCCACTTCATTTTTTGAACCTAAAATAACCGGCACACGCTGGTGGATGCTATTCGGTTTAAGCTCCATGATACGTTCCCGCCCCGTTGAACTCAAGCCGCCCGCTTGCTCAACAATAAAACTCATCGGGTTAGCTTCATACATCAAACGCAATTTACCACCATGCGTCGTGGGTTTGGTATCCAACGGATACATAAAAACACCCCCACGAATTAAAATGCGATATACCTCCGCCACCATCGATGCTGTCCAGCGCATATTAAAATCTTTCTCGCGCCCACCATCTAATCCGGCCATACACTCATCCACATAGCGTTGAACCGGTGCCTCCCAGAATCGTTGGTTCGACATATTGATTGCAAACTCCGCCGTCTCTTCGGGAATCGTCATATCCGGATGCGTTAGAATAAATTCACCCACATCCTGATCCAAAGTAAATCCATTTACCCCATTGCCCGTCGTCAAAATTAACATCGTCGATGGGCCATACACGCAAAAGCCCGCACAAACTTGCTCTGTACCTGCCTGCAAAAAATCGGCTTCTGTCGGATCAATTAAACCTTCTGGACAACGCAATATCGAAAAAATAGTCCCCACCGAAATATTCACATCAATATTCGATGAACCATCCAAAGGATCAAAAGAAAGTAAATACTTACCTCGTGGCTGCCCGCCTGGAATCTTAACAATCTCTTCAATTTCTTCAGAAGCCATCGCGGCTAAATGCCCCGTCCATTGCAGCTGATCCACCATCACATCGTGGGTGATAATATCCAGCTTCTTCTGCACTTCACCCTGCACGTTTTCAGAGTCCGCCGAGCCGCCCAAGCCAATGATGCCACTTCGATTCACCAAATGTGAAATCTGCTTACAAGCAATAATCACATCGGCAATTAAGCCCGTAAAATCGCCCGTGGCATCCTGGTTCTGCCGTTGTTCTTCAATTAAAAATTGAATTACTGATTTTCCGAATGTAGTCATTTTACGTTACCTCCAACTTGCTACTTAATCTCGCCTGTCATTCCCTACTAATTTTCCGTCATTCCCGCGAAGGCGGGGATCCATTTGATCTGTGCTGAACTTTAACCCTACCCCAACTTAACCAACACCTCACCCATGCCAATCCCTGCTAGATCCCCTGCATAACGTTGCACGCGTGAAAATGTCGTTAAATTAGCAAACTTTGTGTCTAAATTCTGGAAAGAGGATAGCATCAGCGGTAAAAATGCTAATGTGTGTGCGCCGCAATCATTGAAGTTAGCACTGATACCTTGCTTCGGTGTTTGCAATAATAAGAGCGTGCCACGCTTCATGCCGAAGCCGAGGTGCGAACCGACGCCGCCTAATATGGCAATGGTGCCCGAGACCATTCTGCTACCACAATAATCACCCGCATTGCCTTCGATTAAGATATAACCACGCCGCATATGGTCACCCGTGCGAGATCCTGTGTTGCCCGTCACAATCATAATACCGCCGGTCATGCCATTCTTCTGGCCGACACGTGCACCACCGACAAAATCACCGGCATTGCCGTTGATTTTAATTTGGCCACCTTTCATTTCGCAGGCGGTATAAATCCCCGTGCTGCCGGTTAAAACGATATAACCATTAGACATCATGGCGCCAAGATAAGCACCGACATCGCCTGTCACTTCAATGGTACCAAAAGACATTTGATTGCCGATAAAATCAAGTTTATCGCAGCTATTTTCGAAGATGATATGGTTGGCATTATCGCCACTAATGTCGAAGATGCTATCTACCCGCAGCGTGCGATTGCCCGATGGCAATTCCATCGCGGCAATTTCTTTGGCTGACTTATCTTCTAAACGATCAGGCGTGAGCGCTGAGCAATCAATCCGCTGCGTGGGGGCTTGTTTTAATTTAAGGGTGAGTGCGCTCATGCCATTATCTCCTGCAAATGGAAATGGAAGGGGCCAAGCTTCCCGCCATAGTTACCCGCTGAAATACGTTTGATCCCGTTCGCCGCGCCTAATTTACACACGGCTTCAATCCCAACCCGCATCGCTACGTCTATATCTTCTTTGGTCAAACCATCGATCACGATTTCCATCACCGATTCAATTTCCGGCGATAGCTCGGTATTGGTTTGACCTTTTAGCGTCGGGCAAAAAGCATCATTGGTCGAGGCATTGAGGGCTTTAAATTTCGAGCCCACTTTCGAGCCTGACCGCACTACGCCGCCGGGGAATGGCATGATCACATTTGGAATCTTCCGCATCTCTTCAATCGCGGCTTCGCACGCATGTAACGCTTGTTCCTGAGATTCGGCTAATACCAGGAAATTACCGCCACCGACCGACGCTTGTACGCCCGTCATTTCTTGGGTGAGAAACTCACCATCCATCACCGGGATCCGCCAATAGCGCTTGCCATCAATCATTTTTGAGATTTGGAAGCCATCGCCAAAAAACCGTAAGTTTTGACCTAGTGGAATTTCGGTATCGCTTTCTAAGCCAGAAAACAAAGCAGACGTCGGCGAAGTGAGCACACACTGACCAGAACGGGTTTCCACTTGTTTTGCTAAGCTTTTGCCGCCCATCGCAAAAATTAAAATCGCTACACCTGGTCGACCATCTGGGGTCTCTTCGGGTGATAAAACACGCTCAATGCCCGCTTCACACCCACAGGCAATAACAGAGGTCGCAAAACCAGTAAAAGTTTGCGCGGAGATCATGGCCCATTTTTCATTGTGGGCGGTAATAATCAGCCGCGTGCCTTTCATCGGAAACGCTTCAGCGAATGTTTCATCAATGCTCACACCATTAATAATCATGCCGCACCTCCTTTTGCTTGATGTCCCGATTGATGTGAAGTCGGGTGCACTATCAATCGACCCCGCCCATCGGCCACCATTTCATCATCGCTGATCTTAAAGTTACCCAACTTCATCGACATATATTTATCAAAATAGGGTTTCAACGCTTTCTCAATAGACGCATCATAATCTGGCTTAACCACATGGGTTGCACCCCAAGTGACATCAATCAACTCGCCATTTTTAACCACCATATTGCCATCTTTAAACACATAGTCTGGCTTACTAAACATTTTTTCGCGATCGGCATTATCGGTATACACGGTAATATCTGCTGCCGCGCCCTCGCCTAAATGGCCACGATCAGAGAGGCCAACTAATTTCGCCGCACCGGCCCGCGTCATAATCGCAATTTCATACATCGTATATTCACGATCAATCGAACCGAGATTGCTCGCTGCTTGCGCATCTGGATTCAAAGTAGACAACACATCATTTCGGAATGATTTATCCATTAATAGGCGAATCAAATGTGGATAGCTGGTAAACGGTGCGCCGTTTGGATGATCGGTGGTTAAGAAAACACGCCAAGGATCGTCCACCAACAAAAATATTTCTAAGCCAATCATCCATTGCAAGGCATTCACAAAATTTTGGTCTTTATACTTAAATGGTAATACACCACAACCCGCATCACACTCAATATCCATACACACCCATTTATTAGGATGTGCATGCGGATGTGCATCATATTGACGCATATTATCGCCGGATGCCGTCACCGTTTGACCAAATAAAATCTGGCCTACGTCAGCCGTAATATTGTCATGTTTGTTGATCGCTTCCGCAATTTCTGCCGCACCCGATGAGAACTTGCGATCGCCTTCAGCACCATAACTATGGAACTGGATATGGGTCATATGCATCGGCAAACCTTCGATGCCTTGCATGGTGTCGATCGTCATATCCATATTGCCTGGCACGCCAAGATTACAACCGTGTACGTGTAATGGATGCGCAACACCGAGATCATGCACTGCCCGCGCCAATCGCGCCAAAATATCACGTGGCGTGACACCGTAATAGGCATTTTTTTCATCTAAATCAAGCTTACGTTGGTTAAACTTAAACGCACTGATACCGCCGGGGTTCACCACTTTAATACCCATTGCTTGGGTATGGGTCAGTGTCCACGCAACATAGTTATTAACCGCTTCTTGATCTGCATTCGCAATCATCATTCGCAGCAAGAAATCATCGCTGCCAAGCATCGCATAGCCACCTTTATCGATAATCGGCGTATCACCCATTTCCATATGTGCTTGGCGGGCATTCATTGGCAAAATCGCAGGTTCAAAACCGGCTGTGTATCCCATTTCGGCATAGCGATAGCCAGCCGTTAGCGTGCTCGGTGCAGCATGGCCACAGCCTGAACGCATTAACTCTGTTCGCGCGATGACATCTTGCGCATGATCTTCTGGCAACATGGTGCGGGCAATATTCACCTTGCCACCACCAATATGCGTATGCATATCAATTGCGCCGGCCATAATGATTTTGCCGCGACAGTCTACTTCTGTAATTTTATCCGTATCCGGTTTAGCGATAATTCGACCATCTTGAATATAAATATCCTGCTGCTCGCCATCAACACCATGCGCAGGGTCAAAAACGATGCCGCCTACTAATTTTGTTATCGTTGCCATCGTTTATAGCTCCTTTTCAATTGTGGCTAGCACTTGAGTGACGCTCGGCAAACCGCTATCCCGTAATTTTTGCACTGGTAAAGCGACCACGCCATCGGTTCGGAAAACTTGCCCTGCGTGATCGATGCCCGGCGTACCTACGGGAATAAACACCGCTGGCTCACGGCTAAACGCCATACCTGAGCGACCTAATACAATTGTATCCGCCGCCGCCTCTTCCAAACCTGCTAGTGGCGCGGTTACATCCACATCAAAGCTCGACACCCAAACCAACGTATCCACTTCACCTGCTGCCAGCATTCTCGCTGAATCATAGAGATGCGGATCATAATCTGGATAACCTTGTCCAAAGCTGGTTCGCATCGGATAACCGGACTGCCAAGCGCTCACTTGGTTCGCCGTCGTTTCGCCGCCAATTCCGCCTAAGGGCAAACCAGAACAACGTGTGGTTTTATTTAAATCTTTAATCATCTCACACACGGTTTGCACCGTCGCGTCGGCCGCATCAAAATCCAGATCGCCCGCGGCCCACGCCACCACGCCGTATTTGGCTATTTTTAAGCGTTCTGCCAATTTGCCCAGCGCGGCCAAATCAATGCCGCCAACATGGCTCGCTTGCATTGTTCTGCCTGCCACCAAAGCCCGCAATACCGAAACAACCTCTGGTAAATCAGCCGAATCACATGCCATGACCTCTGCTTTTTTACCCGCAGGCGACGTTGCCGCATCGCCTGATGGCGCCTTACCTAAAAACACCACCTCTCGTGAGGCAATATCCTGTTTAAATAAGCTTTCTTCATTCCACACACAACGTTCAAAAAACCGTGGAAATCGTGCCTCAACATCACTGCCAATAACCACCAGCAAATCAACGCGGTTTTTGACCTCTCCTAAAGTCGTGTTCATCCAACCCGTATCTTGCAATACCAATAAATTTCGGAAAGTGCCCTCCGAGGCATAATGATCAATCACGGCTCGGCTTTTATCCGCCAGCGCCATCACCGCACGCGCGCCATTCACATCCGTCGCCAAACCCGAGATAACTGATTGCTTACTCGCACGTAATAAACTGGCTGCTTTAGAAATCGCCGTTGCCAAATCAACGGCTTTGCCATTCACCCGTGGCTGAGTATCTGTGATCGGCGTTTCAAAGCCCTTTTTTGTCACCGCATCCCCATTGGATACGACCTTCACATCCAACCCTGACACTTCAATCGTCAAGTCATCCGATGCAATCCCACAAAAGGGGCTAACAACTTCTTCATATATCGATTTGCTCATATGCTTGCCTTTTATTTATCGTATTTTACGTATTTAAATCGCTGATCCGATGGCGTGCCTTCAAAAGGCCCCGCTTCTTCGCTCGGCTGCCACAGCACCACGTCATCCATTTTTTTTGCCAATGCAAAATCTTTTTCCGTAATACCTTTTGCACTATGCGTCATTAACTTCACTTCAACAAACGCATAAGAGGCCACTAAATCCGGATGATGCCACGCCACTTCGGCGAGATGGCCGACCGTATTAATCACCATCATTGTGCCCTTCCAACTATTGGTTTTATATTTCCGGCGGATCCAACCATTTTCATAACGCCACTGTGGTAGCTCATTGGCTAAACGCTGATTAATTTCTGATTCTGAAAAACTAATTTCTTTTTCTGACATCTCAATTATCCTTTCTTCACACGCACCAAGAGAGAATCAATACTGTCCTCTTTTAGTCGGCTTTTCAAGGCGTCTGCTTTTGCACGGCCCGTTATTGGCCCCACCAATACGCGATGCCAAGTGTTCGTATTATCAATTGTTACCGTTTGAATTTTAGATTCGATACCCAATAACGCTAGCTTGGCTTTATACCGATCGGCCACCGCCGTTTCCCGAAAAGAGCCCACTTGCAATACATAATCTGCAGGATTTTCTTCCACAATGGTTTCGGCGGCTTCCTTCTTAAGCGCCGCTGCTAATAATTCTTCGGCGGTTTTTTCTTTTACTGGCATCGTTGCTTTCTTAGCAATAACCGGAGGAGGCGCTTTCTGCGTTACCTCAATTTCCATCTCTGGCAATAAAGTATAAAACTCATATGTCGGCTCAACTGCATCCTTTTTAGCTGGTTTTTCATCTGCCACTTCCGCCGCAGGTGCATCCGGCGAAGGCGAGGGTTTGCCAATGTTTGCGGCCACAAACCCCACTAAGCCACCAATAAACAAGCCTAATAACAACGTATCACGCAATTTATGGTCTGTTTTATTCACTTTTTTAGCAGCTGGCTTTCGACGCGCTTTTTTTGCTGTTGCCATTACATTGTCTCCGGCGCACTGACGCCAATAATACCCAAACCATTTACGATAACGTGCTGCACAGCACGGATCAAAGCAAGCCGCGCTTGGCGCAACGCCACATCATCAATAATAACGTAATGCGCATTATAATAAGAATGGAAATCTCGCGCCAAATCGACCAAATAATTGGTCAATGCATGGGGTGTATAAAGCCTTGCTGCCGTTGCTACCACTTCGGGATATCGTGCTAGCGCCGTCATCAAAGCCTGTTCATGATCTTCGGTTAACAAACCCACATTGGCCTCGCCGGCAGCCTGATCCCAAGCCAAACCACGCTCCGCCAATTGCCGAAACACGCTACAGACCCGCGCATGGGCATATTGCACATAATAAACTGGGTTATCGTTGCTCTGTGATTTCGCTAAATCCAAATCAAAATCCATATGTTGATCCGCGCCGCGCATCACATAAAAGAACCGCGCCGCATCGCGACCGATTTCTTTCACCAGATCACGTAACATAACAAACTCACCACTCCGAGTAGACATTGCCACTTTCTCGCCGCCGCGATAGAGCACAGCAAATTGCACTAACAGCACTGTCAACTTATCGCCTTCAAGGCCCGATGCCGTTAAGCCTGCTTTTACTCGTGGAATATAACCATGATGATCGCTGCCCCACACATCAATCACCAAATCAGGGTTCTTGTGGAATTTATGTAAATGATAGGCAATATCTGAAGCAAAATAGGTGGTTTGACCATTATCACGCACCACCACCCGATCTTTCTCATCGCCATAATCAGATGAACGAAACCACCAAGCGCCCTCTTTTTCATACAACACATCGGCTGCTTTTAAGCGCTCAATTTCCGCTTCAACCGCCCCATTTTCCATCAAGGAGTGCTCTGAGAACCATGCCTCATATTCCGTACCAAATTCAGCCAAATCCGCTTTAATATCAGCCAAAATGGAAGACAAACCCAAATCGAACACTTGCCGATAACGCTCCGCACCCAATAAGGCTTTTGCGTTCCGAGTCAGATCATCAATGTGTTTTTCTTTATCGCCGCCGTTATTTCCATCAGGCGTTTCATCTGGCGTAATCTCAGCAAATGCATCCAATGCCGACCGCTGGAAGTCCGTACCTACGTTCTCTTTTAAAGCAGCCGCAATATCGAGCACATACGCACCCTTATACCCATTGCTTGGGAAAGTGAATTCTTCACCGCACGCTTCCAAATAACGCAACCACACGCTCGTCGCCAAAATCTCCATTTGCCGGCCGGCATCGTTCACATAATATTCACGGTGCACCTGATAACCCACCGCCGATAATAAGCTGCTTACCACCGAACCATATGCCGCCCCACGACCATGCCCAACATGTAGTGGCCCGGTCGGATTCGCAGACACAAACTCAACATTCGCCGTTTTTTCCGCGCCTATTTGGCTTCGCCCATAGGCATCGCCTTGGCTTAATACCGTTGAAATGACTTGTTGTGCTGTATCCGCCGTCAAGGTGAAATTAATAAATCCTGGGCCGGCGATTTCAATTTTTTCAATCATCGGAGCATCAGATATCGCCGCCACAAGTATCTCAGCAATTTGCCGCGGATTCATTTTGGCTGGTTTCGCCAACATCATCGCAATATTGCTCGCAAAGTCACCATGTGACTTATCTTTTGTGCGATCAATCTGCGGCATAGGCAGATCCATATTTGGTAAATCACCGGCTGCCATGGCAGCGGTTAAGGCTTGTTGGATAAGGTCTTGTAATGCTTGTTTCAAAAGAACGTGCTCATTTAAAGGGTTTCATCAACCCTAATTTTACCGCATCACAGAGAATGGCACACGCTATATATCTCGTCGTCGTCGTCTCGCCACATACCCGTTATGCTCGCACATCGGGGGATCCACCCCTTTTTTTGTCATCCCGAACAGAGTGAGGGATCTTTTTACCTCGCGGAGATCGAAATGACCGCGCCCCGTTCATCCTGAGGCGCTCGAAGGAAGGGTAAACCCTAAATTCCCATCCTAGCGAGCGTATCAATCATCTCTCGCAAAAATCGCTCTGCGGTTGGGTGGGTTGCGGCAAATATTGCCTCTAGCTGCTGCGCACTTTCAGGCAAGGATTCATTGCCCTCGCTAGGGGTTGTTTCCGCAAGCCGCGCTTGGATATTAGCATCTAATGTTGCCATCAAGGTTCGGGTTTCGTCGTCTAGTTCCGTTCCTTGGATTTCCGCTTGTAGTTTGCCGAGGAGATCTTGTATCGTTTCTTTGCTCATTACGTTTCCCCAAAAAGGTTACGGCTCCAGCTTACCATATTCCGCCAATAGCGCCTGCATCGGATATTCACAGCCCGCACAGCCAGATACCGCGCCCGTGATCCGGGAAATACGATCAATAGAATCCGCCCCATCTTCAATTAACTGCTTGATTTTTCCACGCGTTGTGCCACTGCAAAAACAAATGACTTCATCTTCGGGCATGGTTTCTTCGGGATTTTTGTCGCTCACCGTCTACATCACCTAGTATCTACACTATACCCGTGTCAGTTTACAGCTCAATACTGGCGTTTGTATATAGTCTCAAAACCCCTTAACCTCGTCATACCCGTGAAAACGGGTATCCATTTTGGCAAAAATTAAAACCTCTGGATTCCCGCCGACGCGGGAAAGACAAAAAATATACCGTTCGCCCTTCGACACGCTCACAAATAAGCCCTCTCCAGCGGGAGAGGGCTGGGTGAGGGATATAAGTTTATCTTAGCGAACCGCCGCCACTTCTTCAGCGGTTACATCTTCACCCGCATTACCCCATGCACCCATCACATACGTCATGATGTCTGCGATATCTTCATCCGGAAAATGGCCAAACGCAGGCATTGCGCTATTATATTCCGTGCCGTTTACCGTTACCTTACCCTGCAAGCCTTTAACTGGCACCGTAATCGCCGCTGTTTTATCGGCCAAATAATCTGACCCTGCTAACGGTGGAAACGCACCCGGAATCCCCGCACCCGTTGCTTGATGACATGCCACGCAGTGCGTACCGTATAGTTTTTCACCTTTACCTGCATCGCCCGCTTGTGCTGCCAAGCTAGAAAAAGCCAGCGCTGTTGTTGCTAACAATAAAATTGTTTTCATTCCTGTTCCCCTTCAATCTTTAACTCTTCTCCGCGCATACGGAAAAGCCCATTTCACACTTTATCTTATTCCAAAGCAAGCGTCCTTGATCCATATCAAGCGAACGCTTATTTAATTTCATTCAAAATGGCTTTTGCTAAGCTTTCCATCCGCTCAAGGCTAATATCTGCTTTTTTAATAAAGCTCGGATCATAATGATCTGGGCTTGCCCATTGCTTGCCTGTGATCTGGCATCTTTTTGCCAGCTTATTCAAATTAAGATCGGCTAACGCAAAGCCTAAATCAGTCCACAATACCGCCAGGTGGCTTTCCATTTTATGATCTTGCTTGCCGCCCTCAAGATACCGCATATAAACCGCCGTTTCCCTGGCCGCTGTAATCACCTTTCTCAAGGCCGCTATCGATTCTTGCTTTCGCTGATCACTTGCCCGCGCTAAATTCGCCAACCACGAACGAAGATGCTTAAACGCATCCCAAAGCAGACCTGTGCTGATTTTATCGATCATCAATTTATTCGCAATCTTCCGGTCGGCATTCCGCTTCTCCTTTTGCCTTCGCCAGATTGGCTCGCACACACGTTTGGAGTGTACCATGCAGCCCTTTAACGATAAGACTTTCATCTGTCAGCGTTATAATTTCTTCCGATCCCGTTATATTCTCCGGAAACATCTCCGAAATTTTTAACAATTCTTCTAATTCAGGATGAGAATGGTTAGTGATTTTCATGTTTTCTATGGTAGAAATAAGATGATTATCTTGCACCTCCCACACGCCTGTTGCCAGCAAAGAATACATCACCGGCACCAACGCGCCCTCGTAAGGCACCGTGACCGTCAAATCGCCAAAGCTATTAAACCGGCCATTTCGAATATAACTATTCTCTGATACCAACAGCGCCCTCGCATCCCCCTCATATTCCGCGAGTTTCTCAATCGTGCACTCCCACAACCCCCAAATTCGTGCCTCTTTTGTCTGGAAGCCATGCTGTGCCAGTTCAACAAAAGAAGCACAACCAACAAGGCTCGATAGGGATAATGCCATCAAAAACAATAAACTGGTTTTTTTAAATAATTTCATTTTTTCCGAGCCTCGCTAACCGATCTTTTACCTTTTTTAATTAAGATCCGAGAAGATCTTCTCTAAAGGACTAACCACATCACTCAAGTTTTGCTGCAACACATGCGTATAAATCTCCGTTGTTTTCACATCCGCATGCCCCAATAACTTTTGCACCACCCGAATATTTGTTCCTGCCTCTAATAAATGCGTCGCAAACGAATGGCGCAAGGTATGTGAGGTAACCCGCTTATCAATCCCTACTTTAAGTTTTGCCGCCCTAATTGCCTTTTGCAGGCCTGATTCATCCATGTGATGCCTACGAATCTTGCCACTTCGAGGATCTTTTGATAAATTCCTTGATGGAAAAACATATTGCCATTCCCATGTTGCCCCTGCCTTCGGGTATTTTTTTGCTAACGCTCCTGGTAAATAAACATCTGCCTTGCCTTGTGCTACATCCTCTTCAAATAAAGCCCTCACACCTTTAAGGTGGTGCTTTAAATCATTAACAATAGAGGGCGCAAGCAGCGTTGTTCTATCTTTACCCCCTTTTGCATCCCTAATCATTAAATAACCATTGCCAAAATCGATATCTTGGATCCGCAACCGTAACACCTCCATCACACGCAAGCCACCCCCATACATTAACCTAGCCATTAAAGATTTAATGCCACTCATTGCCAAAATCAATGCGGTCACTTCTCCCTGACTCAACACGACCGGTAAGCGCACCGGTTTTTTTGACCTAATTGGTGATAAATCATCCGCAATTGGCAAATCCAAAACCTGCTTATATAAAAATACAACCGCATTAAAGGCAAGGTTTTGCGTCGCTGCTGCATAATTTTTGTGTGTCGCCATATCTGACAAAAAGGCTTCTATTTCCTGTTTGCCAAGATCTTTAGGATGTTGCTTCCCATTAAATCTAATAAACGCAAGGATCCACTTAACATATGATTCTTCTGTGCGACGAGCGTAATGATGATAGCGGAGCACATCTTTCACCTGATCCATTAATCGAGGAGCCTGAGATTTAAATTTTGGACGTTCTTCTAACCTTTTTGGGTATGCCACCGAATATTCCCTGTTTTACCTTGATTATTATATTACTAGGCATTATAGTCCGTATATGTATAAGAATTACAGGGAATTTTTATTCCCGTTAATAACAAGTTAAACGGACCGCTCGCTATCGCGAACGGTCCGTTTAACGGCTGCCGGCAATGAGCATTGCCATTGATAGACTACGCTGCTTCGCGCTCCGCCT
>VAPK010226648.1_pt1 | contig 19466 bp, 14 predicted proteins | sample 3395031 | NCBI WGS metagenome assembly VAPK01 (sample SAMN08290443, study PRJNA428436) | hydrothermal vent metagenome | isolation source: Deep-sea hydrothermal vent chimney 1 | place: Pacific Ocean: Juan De Fuca Ridge
GTATTTTTGTCTTTGCTCTTCATTCCCGTATTTCCATATTGGGTACATCACCAAAGACGATTGTACTGAAGCAGTCGACCGAACTCCCGAATCACCCCTCTCAATTTCTTGCATGATCAATCCATAAGAAATCTGGTCTAGTCCCGCACCGCCATATTCTACGGGAATATAGGGTCCGAAAGCACCAATTTCTGCCAGTCCCTTTAATAATTGTTTTGGGAACTTAGCCTCCTGGGCTGCATCTTCAATAATTGGCGACACTTCTCTTTTTACCCATTCTTGGGCCGCTTCTCTCACTAATTTATGTTCTTCGGTTAAAAGATCATCTAATAAAAAATAATCGGGTGTTTGAAATTGATCTGGAGCCATAATTTTATATTGATTTTTAAAAGGCAAATTTACAATTATTGATTGGTAAAAACTATCTGAATATTAATGATTTTACAAAATTTCTTCTTGGTTAATTTCGCTATCTGAGAAAGCTTTGAGAAATAAAAATTAGAGAAGTTTTCAATAATTTTATCCTTTAGGGCTGGGATAACAATTTATTAAAACAGCCATGAAATATTTTTCTGCACGATCCCCCCTTTCTGCGAAATTTGCGAGAACCAAAAACACAGAAATAACTAATAATTTTTATTTCAATTCAAATCAATTACTTTTGCACCAATGCAGCAATCCTTTACAAAGCAAGAAAGGCTTAAAAAAAATAAATTAATAGAACAATTGTTCGCCGAGGGGAAATCGATTAAAGTCTATCCAATAAAATTGATTTATTTACAAATCGATCACCAATCACCCTATAAAATTCAGGCGGGAGTTTCTGCGAGTAAAAGAAATTTTAAAAAAGCTGTAGATCGCAATAGAATTAAGAGATTATTAAGAGAGGTTTATCGAAAAAATAAATATTTAATTTACGATTCGAAACATACTAAAAAACATATATTTATGTTTATATATCAAGGTAAAACAGAACCAGATTACTCAATTTTAGAAGAAAAAATGAAACGGGTTCTGAAAAACTTTTTAGCTAAGAACAATGCTTCAAAGCATGTTGAATGAGAAAACTTTTTAAATGATGACAAAATTAAAGAAGATATTTTTAGGTGTAAGTCTTATCGTTTTAGGCTCTGTTTTTTTTGCGTTTAAAACGGATTATTTTGAAGTTGCCAAGCAGCTTGAAATTTATACAACTTTGTTTAAAGAGTTGAATTTGTATTATATCGACGAGATCAATCCTGCCGAATTAACCGAATCGGCAATAAATAATATGTTAAACGAACTCGATCCTTATACCAGATATTACGACGAACAAGGTGTTGAAAAGGTGAAGATCAATTCATCTGGAGAATACAGTGGTATTGGTGCACAATCTATTTTTAGCAATGAAAAATTACTCATAGTAGAAGTTTATGAAGGCTTTTCTGCTTTTGATGTAGGATTAAAAGTGGGAGATGAGATAATTAAAATTGATGATATTGTTCTAGATAAGTCTGCTAATGAAGAAGTTGTATCTCTTTTAAAAGGAACTCCCGGAAGTTCGGTACAGATCAAAGTAAAACGACAGGGTAAGACTCTTGATTTTACAGTTAAAAGAGAAAAAATTGTTGTCGACCCAGTACCGCATTACCAAATGATAGACGATGAGATTGGGTATATTGCTTTTAACCGATTTAATAACAAAGCCTCATCATCTGTTAAAAAGGCCTTTGTAGATCTAAAATCACAAGGCATGATCAAATTGATACTCGACCTTAGAGGTAATCCGGGTGGTTTGCTGAATGAAGCTATAGACATAACCAATTTTTTTGTACCCAAAAGCGAAGAGGTTGTTATAACCAAAGCCAAACTAAAAAAGTGGAGCGAGACCTATAAAACGAGAAATGAACCCATCGATCTCGATATTCCTTTGGTTGTTTTGATCAATGAAAATTCAGCGTCAGCTTCAGAAATTGTTGCCGGATCATTACAAGATTTAGATAGAGCTGTAATAATCGGACAAAGATCTTTTGGTAAAGGATTGGTACAACGATATAGAAATTTAACCTATGGAACCAAATTAAAATTAACCATTTCTAAATATTATACACCTAGTGGCAGAAATATTCAAGAGCTCGATTATACCAACCGAAAAGGAAAAGATATACCTAAATTTTCAGATAAAAAAAGAGAAATCTTTAAAACCAAAAATGGTAGAACGGTTTTAGGTGGTGGTGGAATAATGCCAGATATTGAAGTAAAGAAGCCTCAGTTGACAGATGCTAGCAAGGCTTTGTTTCAATCTAATGCTATTTTTTCGTACGCAACTAATTTCTATTATAAAAATGCAAATATTGCTAATGCGGAATCTTTTCAGTTTAGCGACTCAGATTATCAAAATTTTATCAAATATTTAAGACAAAATAAAACCAGTTTTAAAACGCTTAGCGAGATAAAATTTAATTCGGCTTTTGAATTTTCTGAAAAAGAAAACCTATCTAAAGCTATTAATAATACTTATCAAGACTTAATTTTGCAGTTAGAATCAGAAAAAATAAATGAATTAGGTCCGAATAAAGATCAAATAATCGAACACATTTCAGATGAAATAATAAATCGATATTATTTTAAAAAAGGTGAATACCAAAATCACATTGTTTTTAATAAATCGATAAGCGAAGCAATTAAAATATTGAATAACAAAAACAAATACAATCAGATACTAAAGAATGAATACAATTAAACGAACCAGATCACAAATTTCAACACATGCTATTGAGCGAATTTATATTACAATGCGCCATTTGTTCAATAGAGGATTTTATAAACCATTAGGCGTTTCAGGGAACACACTTAAAGATGCCCTGCTAACCCTTCAACCAGAAATTTACGGTTCGATTGCCGAAGAGAAAATAGAATTAGATGGTTTACTTTATATTATTGACAGACTGCCTAACGGAATTGAAGAATGTAGATATATCAATTTAACTGCCGACGAAGGATTTGGCAATTCACATTTTAAAAATATTATTCCATCCAAAAGACGTCGCAACTGTTATAGAATCGATAAAGATCAAATGAATATTGAGATTACTCGTGGCAGATCAGATATTTATGATATTTTAACCCACCTTACTTTTATGTTTATCGAAGCGCATAAAATAGCCAATAAGGTTTTGATAGGAGATGAAGGAGAAACGATTAGAGAGTGGAAAAATTTAGAAGAAGTTGTATTAAAAAATAAAAAACAAGATAAGAATGAAAGAGAAGTTTTAATTACCCACTTATCAAATATCTTGGGAAGAAGTTTTGAAGAAATTCAGATTGCCGATGCTAATTTTGCAACCAAATCACAAGCGAACCGATTTTTTAACATTATTTATTGGATGGGAAAATTGGCTTTAAATGAATTATTAGAAGATAAGAAACATGTAATTACGTTTAGCCCAACTTTAAGTGAGCGAATAGGTCATCATATTTATGGTGAGATATGGGCAACCAATATCAAGAAAAAATTAAAAGAAAAAGGTTTGATAGACCGACCTATTCACATTATAAGTGCCAATATGCATAGCGTGATGAACTCTATCTATGCCCCGGTATTTTTACCAAAAGAAACTAAAGAACATGAAGGTATATCTTTATTCGAACTCATAGGAGATTCAGATAAAAATGATCTGCAAAAAATTATTAGAAAAGGAGCAGCAAAAAAAGGCTTGGTTTTTATTAAAGACACATCGGGTACCAATATCGATGTGCAAATAATCGATACCGATAAAATTGATTTTACCAAGACCGATTATAAAATCACACATTCAAAAGGCAAAAAACCTGTTATTATTGTTATGGATTATGCTTTTGGTGAACAAGCTTACGAAACTTTAGATGAATTGTTGAAGCCCTATAATGAACTGGGTAAAGAAAAGCAGCACTTAAATATTGAGTCTATTTCTATTATGGGAAAAGCAGGCATTTTGGAAGGAGGAAAAGGGGATATCATGATTCCAACAGCTCACTTTTTTGAAGGAACAGCAGATAATTATCCGTTTAAAAATGAGCTCAGTGTAAACGATTTAAAAGATTCGGGTGTAAAGGTTTTTAAAGGCTCGATGATAACCGTTTTAGGAACATCATTACAAAATAAAGACCTGTTAGAGTTTTTTCACGATTCAACCTGGCGTGTAATTGGTTTAGAAATGGAAGGAGCACATTATCAAAAAGCGATTCAGTCTGCCTCAAAAATCAGAGGTAATATTAAAAATAATGTAAAGATTAGATATGCCTATTACGCCTCAGATAACCCTTTAAAAACGGGTAGCACCTTGGCATCAGGTGGTTTAGGTACTTCGGGTGTTCGACCTACTTATATGATCACCCAAAAAATTCTGGAACAGATTTTTTAACATATAGTTTCCCTCTTGAGGGCTATGTCCCAATATTAGATAGATAATTTGTATCTTTATAAAAAAGGAAGACATGGATTTAATAAAATTAAATGAGAAATATAAAACCCAGGAGCAATGTATTGCATATTTGGAAGAAGTAAGATGGGCAGGGAAAGTAAAATGTGTTTATTGTGAATCTATGCGAATCACAAAATTAAAGAAGAGTTTTAGGCATCATTGCAATGGTTGTAATAAAACATTTAGTGTATTTGTAGGAACAATTTTTGAAGGCACAAAAGTTCCTATGATAAAATGGTTTACAGCAATCTGTTTAATTACAAATGCTAAAAAAGGTATTTCATCAAGGCAATTAGCTAGGGATATAAAAGTGAATAAAGATACTGCATGGTATATGCAAATGCGTGTTAGATCTGCTATGAAAGATGATCATGATAATTTTCTTGATGGAATAATAGAAGCTGACGAAACTTATGTAGGAGGCGAAATGAAGAACAAATATTTGATAGAAAGAAATTCAAAATATCAAGATGTTATAACTGGAATGACTCACAAAATACCCTTGCTAGGAATTTACCAAAGACAAGGAAAGATCATAGTGAAAACAATAAATAAAGCCACCGGAAAACATATCAAGCCAGTGCTTAAAAAGTTATTAAGTAAAAATGCTGAACTTGTTACAGATGGTTTTGGAGGTTATGCAGGTCTAGATAAAGTTTTTAAAAAGCATATAATTCTTTACCATTCTAAAAACGAACATCGGAAAGGTGATTATCACACAAACACAATTGAAGGGTTTTGGAGTATGCTTAAAAGAAGTATCATAGGACAGTATCATAAGGTTTCACAAGAGCATATCCAGTCTTATGTAGATGAACTAAGTTTCAAGTATAACTATAGAAATCAAAATATATTTAATACGTTGATAATCAAATCAGTAAATAGCACCCTTCCTTTTGATGGGACATAACCCTTGAGAGGGGTTAGGCCTGCCTGCCGGTAGGCAGGGGTGTGTTAAATCTATCTGCGAAATCCGCGATAAATAATTAATCATAAATAATACATTCCTGTTTTTTTAAATTATTTTTACATTCTAATAATAAAAGAATCCATGAACATACTCATTTTAGGATCTGGTGGTAGAGAATGCACTTTTGCCTGGAAATTGGCACAAAGTAATAAAGTGAAAAAAGTATTTATTGCACCCGGAAATGCAGGAACTCTAGAAATAGGTGAAAATATTTCTATCGATCCTAATAATTTTGACCAGGTAAAAGATGTGGTTTTAAGCAAAACTATCGAAATGCTTATCGTTGGACCCGAAGATCCATTGGTAAACGGAATTCACGATTTTTTTCTGGCAGATAAAGAGCTAAAAAATATTCCGGTAATTGGGCCTCAAAAAATGGCCGCACAATTAGAAGGTAGTAAAGAATTTGCTAAAGAATTTATGTATCGACATAACATCCCAACTGCTAAATACCAGAGTTTCACAAGTGAAACATTAGAAAAAGGATATGATTTTTTAGAAACATTGCAAGCCCCTTATGTATTAAAAGCAGATGGTTTGGCAGCCGGGAAAGGAGTTTTGATCTTAAACGATCTGCAAAATGCAAAAGACGAATTAACGGAAATGCTTGCCAATAAAAAATTTGGTGCTGCCAGTGCAAAAGTAGTAATTGAAGAATTTTTAGACGGAATAGAAATGAGCTCTTTTGTATTAACCGATGGAGAAAACTATGTTATCTTACCAAATGCAAAAGATTACAAACGAATTGGCGAAGGTGATAAAGGATTAAATACGGGTGGTATGGGCGCTATTTCTCCGGTTCCGTTTGCAGATATAGAGTTTTTAAACAAAGTGGAAGAAAGAATTATTAAACCTACCATAAACGGATTCAAAAAAGACAATATCCCTTATACCGGTTTTGTCTTTATTGGATTGATAAAAGTTAACAACGAACCTTTCGTGATTGAATATAATGTACGAATGGGTGACCCGGAAACGGAAGTTGTGATTCCTAGAATTCAATCGGATTTAGCTGATCTTTTTATCGCTGCTGCGGAAAAGAAATTAGATAGATTTAATTTAGAGATAGATCAGAGATCGGCAACTACCGTCATGCTTGTTTCTGGAGGTTATCCGGAAGACTATGAAAAAAATAAAGAAATTGAAGGCTTAGAAAAAGTTAAGAATTCGATTGTTTTTCATGCAGGAACTGTTAAAAAAGATGGAAAGATTTTGACGAGTGGAGGTAGAGTTTTAGCAGTTACCTCTTATGGTAATAATTTTGAAGAAGCACTGTCTAAATCGTATGATAATATAAAAAATATTAGATTTGATAAAATGAATTTTCGTAAAGATATCGGTTTTGATTTGTAGTTAAGAAGTAAGTATTTAGTATTTAGTATTGGGTATTGAGAAGTGAGAATTTGAAGGTGTTATTTTAAACACAGATCAACTTCTCCCATTTTTAAGGGGTGATGCCCAAAGGGCAGAGGGATTTAAAGTCGACTATTTTAATTAAGTAATTTAGAAGAAGTATATTTTCAAAGTGAAATCCGATTCAGTTAATAAAAAAAAAATACTAGTAGCTCCTTTAAACTGGGGATTAGGTCATGCTACCCGCTGTGTACCAATTATAAAGTCTCTTTTAAAAAACAATTTTATACCTATTATTGCCAGTGATGGAGATGCTCTGCAATTTCTTAGAAAAGAGTTTCCTAAATTAAAATATATAGAATTACCTTCTTACCATATTCAATATGCTGAAAAAGGAAAATATTTGAAATATAAATTGTTATGGAATAGTCCGAATATTTTAAAAGCAATTTCCAAAGAGCATCAAATAGCTGAAAAAATTATAGAAGAGAAAAACATAAGCGGAATCATTTCCGACAATCGGTTTGGTGTATATTCTAGTAAGGTACCATCTATTTATATCACACACCAAATCAATGTATTATCTGGAAGCACTACCTTTTTAACGAACAATATCCATCAAAAAATAATTGCAAAATTTGATATTTGCTGGGTACCCGATTACCAAGGGAGAAATAGTTTGGCAGGAAAACTATCTCACGCTTCCAACAAAAAATTAAACTTAAATTATATCGGTCCGATAAGTCGATTTGATCAAACAAATCACTTGAATAAGGTTGTTGAAAAAAGATATCATTTAATCGTCCTTCTTTCAGGTCCCGAACCCCAAAGAAGTTTATTGGAAACAAAATTGTTAAGCGAGTTAGAACAATTTAAGAAGCCTGTTTTATTTGTTCGAGGAATTATTTCCGCTAAGGAGAAACAATTCAAAATAAAACTGACGGCTAACCTAAAGATAAAAATTGTTGATTTTATGTTTCAAAACGATTTGCAAAAGGCTATTTTAGAAAGTCGTATTGTTATTTGCCGATCGGGATATACCACCATTATGGATCTTGATAAAATCGGAGCAAAAGTATTTTTTATACCAACTCCCGGGCAAGATGAACAGCAATATTTAGCAAAATATTTAGAAGAAAAAAGAATAGCTCCTTTTTCATCTCAAGAAAAATTTGAATTGGGTTTGGTTGAAAAATGCAATAACTATTCTGGCTTTATGCCAAAAAAAATACCAAAACAAAGTGAAGAATTATTTGATTTTGGTATTTTCGATTAAACACAAATTCAATCGTGTTATATATAATTTAATTCTGTACCGGCTACATTTTCAATCGTTATAATTTTATTAGACCTATAAGTTACTTCTTTGATGGTATCATTAGCTAGAATATACCATTTTCCATCTTTTAAACCATTGTTATAATTGGCAATTGTAGTTATATCTCCTTCTTTATTGTATGAAATCCACTTGTTGTGCAACTTATCATTTTTAAAGAACCCAACTTCTTTAATCGATCCGTTTTCATAGTAATAAGTGGCTTTGGTTAATTCGTTTTGTTTTTCGAATTTAGGCTTGATATTTTGAGCAAAAGTAATTCCCACAAATACAAACACAATAATTACTGTTATAATATTTTTCATTTTCCTAATTTTTTGATTCTATTTCAAGTTAAAACTAAAGAATTTACATTAAAGAAACAATAAGTTTACAATTTCTTAACATTGAAAAATGGATTTAAACTTAAAATTTATAGCAGAAAGGCGCTATAAAGCTTTATCTAAAGAAAAAGAGAAGGAAGACCCTTTATTTAATTTACTAGTAACAAAAACCTCTTGATTGTGAGCCTCAATAATATGTTTTACAATAGCTAGACCTAATCCCGAACCACCGTGTTCTCTAGACCTGCTTTTGTCAACCCGGTAAAAACGCTCAAACAATCTGGAGACTTTCTTTTTATCAATTCCCAGTCCGTTATCATTTACCGAAATCATTATTTTATCTGTTGAAAAAGAGTTTATTCCAACGGATGTTGTACCGTTATTCTTACCGTAATTTATAGAATTTGATATGAGGTTTATCAGTACCTGCTCAATTCTTTCACTATCGCCATACACCATAAGAGGAAAATCATAGACAGCATCAAAAGTGAGCTTAATATTTTTTTTACTTGCTCTTATTTCGAGCATTTCAAAAACATCGGTTATCAGCTTTATTATATTAAATGCCTCAAAGTCTAATTTCATCCCCGATTCTAGTTTAGAGATCATGTCGAGATCTTTTACGATATAGTTGAGTCGCTCTATACTTTTATTTGCACGTTCTAAATATTTTTTTTGAATGGTCTCATCATCAATAGAATCATCTAACAAGGTCAGTAAATATCCCTGAGCAGTAAAAAGAGGTGTTTTTAATTCATGAGAAACATCACCCAGAAATTCTTTTCTAAAATCATCACGTGTATTTAATTTTTCAATTTCCTGATGCTTTTGTTCGGTAAAATCTTGAATTCCTTCAAGGAAACTCTCAAAATCGGTTTCCAGATTTTTATTTTTAAATGCCAATTCATTATCGAAAAAAGAGGAATTATAAACTTTCTTTAATTGCTTGAAAATAAATTGCTTGATACTGTATTTTACAATAAAAAAAATGATAATTACAACAAATAAAAACAAGAGAATTACACTGTAAACATTTTTATTCAGATCAAAATAAAAAAATGAGATCAATAAAATTCCAAGAACAGCAGCAACAACTAATGTTGTTTTAAATGCATGTTGATATAATGGAATGTTTTTCAAAGTTTTTTAGTGTAATAATATAAATCAATACCAAAAAGGTTTTGCAATTATACTACAAATTTATATCCTACCCCTTTGATAGTTTTGATAAAACTATCGCCAATTTTTTCACGTAATTTTCTAATGTGAACATCTATGGTTCTACCACCAACAACTACATCCTGGCCCCATACCGTTTTTAAAATAAATTCGCGATTAAATACTTTATTAGGTGTACCTGCAAGAAGAGACAATAGCTCAAATTCTTTGCGGGGTAAATTTATTTCTTCTTCCCCGATTTCTACAAAATACTGGTCTTTATTAATCTTAATACCATCAAAGGTTAGTATATTTTCTGCTTCTAATTCTTTGCTTTTTAACCTCCTAAGTAGCCCTTTTACTTTACTTACCAATACCTTAGGTTTTACAGGTTTGGTGATATAATCGTCTGCTCCTGCCTCGAATCCGGCAACTTGTGAGTAATCTTCTCCTCGTGCAGTAAACAGAGCAATTACAACATTTTCTAAGCCTTCAATTGCTCTAATTTTTTCACAAGCTTCAATACCATCCATTTCAGGCATCATAATATCTAATAAGATCAAATGAGGCTGAATAACCTTTGCATTACTCACTGCATCAGAACCCTTTGTTGCTTTAAAAATTTGATAACCTTCTTTTTTTAAATGATACCCTACAATTTCGAGTATATCGGGTTCATCATCAACCAGTAAAATTTTTATTAGTTCATTGTTCATAGACAAAGTTGTTTATAACAAGAGCAAAATTAATGTAAAAAAATCATCTAATCGTAGAGTTAACAATAACTTAATATGGTAACAATTAAGCAACGGTTTTTTCATAGATAGATAAAAAGCATTTAACAATCGATTAACATGTGAATTTCATTTTTGCACTATTCAATTTAATCAATAAAAAATTTAATCTAAAAAATGAAAAAATTAATTCAAACTACTTTAATGTTAACAGTTTTAATACTGTTTTATGCAAGTTGTAATGATAGTAATATGCAAAAAATAAGCTGCTTTGACGGAATAAAAAATGGTGACGAAACTGATGTTGATTGTGGTGGTACTTGTAATCCTTGCCCTACCTGTGACGATGGTATTAAAAATGGTGACGAAACAGGGATCGACTGTGGAGGTTCTTTGTGTGAACCCTGTACAGGTTCTATTAATGTGAGCGGACTCATAACCAGCAACACGACATGGACGAGCAATAATATATATATTTTAAACGGAAAAGTTGTAGTAGACGGTGCTGCTGTTTTAACTATCGAACCCGGCACAATTATTAAAGGAAAAGATGGAGTTGGTTCTTTAGCATCGGCTTTGGTAATAGCTCGGGGCTCAAAGATTATTGCAGAAGGAACCAGTGAAAAGCCAATTATTATGACTTCTATTATAGATGATATTGAAGTTGGGCAAATGGCCGGAACAAATTTAGATGAAGAAGACAATGCCCTTTGGGGAGGTTTAATAATTTTAGGGAAAGCCAGAGGTTCGTTTGATGGTGATGTATCTGAGGTTCAAATAGAAGGGATTCCAGCTTCAGATTCCTGGGGATTGTATGGTGGTAATGACGACACAGATGATTCGGGTGTATTAAAATATATTTCTATTCGTCATGGCGGAGCAGAAATAGGAGAAGGAAACGAAATAAACGGGCTCACACTTGGTGCGGTTGGAAGTTCAACCCTTATCGAAAATATTGAAGTAGTTGGTAATCTGGATGATGGTATTGAATTTTTTGGCGGAACAGTAAACCCAAAAAACCTTCTGGTATGGGCACAGGGCGATGATGGATTAGATATCGATCAAGCCTATTCCGGAACCATTGAAAATGCCCTGGTAATTTTAGGAAATACCTCAGATCACGGACTGGAAGTTGATGGCCCGGAAGGTTCTTATGAAGCTCGATTTACTTTAAATAACATCACTTTAATAGGAAATGAAGTAACACCAAAAGGAGAGTATGCCGATTTTAGAAGTCTTGCCATGGGAACAACCAATAATATTTACGCATATAATTTTAAAGAATCTTCAGATGTTGAATTAGACAATGATGGGGTAGCAAACAACTACAATAGCAATAAGTTGATTTTTAATATTTGGCAAATAGTTTTACCCACAGGAATAACAAATGTTAAAGATATTTTTGTTAACAAGGCAGAAAATATTAATGTAAACGGTTTTGGTGATAATGCTGCAGCTGTAACAAAAGGAAGTCAGACAGTGGGAGCAGATATTTCTGTTTTTAACTGGACTTTCGCCAAGGCCAATGCAGCATTTTAATTACGATAAAAACAAGAATGAATAATTAATTGCTCATCTATTTAGGTGAGCAATTGCTATAAAAAACTGAATGTTAAAAATGAAAAATCAATATTTTTATATTGTTTTATTTGGCTTGTTAAGTCAGATATTATTTGCTCAAAAAGGAGAATTATTTGGAAAAGTTAATGATCAACAATACAATGATATATTACCATTTGCCAATGTAATTGTTAAAGGATCTTCGGTTGGTACTACGACAGATTTTGAAGGGGTTTTTAGTTTAAAATTAAATGAAGGGACCTATACCATTCAATTGTCTTTTATAGGATATGAAACTAAAGAAATTACAGATGTTATCATAAAATCGGACGAAAGCTTTGAATTAAATATAAGTTTAGGTCCCTTATCCAATGAATTGGAAGAAGTTGTGGTAAAAGCCACAACAAGAAAGAATACAGAATCATCTTTATTAAATGTTCAAAAAAAGTCGATTAATTTGCTAGATGCTATATCAGCACAAGCCTTTGAAAAAATTGGCGCCAGTAATTCCGCTACAGCGGTAAAAAGTGTTCCCGGAGTTTCTGTACAAGCAGGTAAATATGTTTATGTAAGAGGCTTAGGAGATCGTTACACCAAAACTATTTTAAATGGAGTAGATATTCCAGGCTTAGACCCCGATCGTAATACCATTCAAATGGATATTTTCCCAACTAATATTTTAGATAATATTCAGGTAATTAAATCATTTACAGCCGATTTAGCCGCCGATTTTACTGGTGGAGTAGTAAATATAGTGACAAAAGATTTTCCTAATAAAGAGGAATACAGTTTTTCTGTGGGAGCAGAATACAATCCCGAAATGCACTTTAATTCTAATTATTTGAGTTACGATGGCAGTAATGGAGATATTCTGGGGTATGATAGTGGGAAAAGAGATATGCCGATAACTAGAGAGACACAAATTCCAAAACCATCCGAAAACAATCCGGCTTTATCCTATATAACTTCTGTTTTTCAACCTGAGATGAAAGCAAAAAAGCAAACTAGTTATATGAATACTAATTTTGGTTTTACAGCTGCCAATCAATTGGATGTTGGCAAAGATAAAAAGCTGGGATATCAGGCGTCTGTTTCTTATAGAAATAATTATATTTTTTATGAAAATTTTGAAAATGGTAATTATCGTAAATCTGCAGATAAATCTGTTACAGAATTAGAATTGGCAAAGGGCCAGGTTGGTGATGTAGGTAAAAATAATGTTTTATTGAGCGGTCTTGCCGGAATTACTTTTAAAACACCCAGAAGTAAATTTGGATTAACGGCTTTACACATTCAAAATGGCTTATCAACATCCGGATTTTTACAACAGGAAATGTTATTTGCCGATGCAGTAACAATTTTTAAAGACAATTTAGAATACAAACAAAGTCGGGTAACAAATATTTTATTTACCGGTAAACACGCCATTTCTGGTGGTTCGTGGAATTTAGAATGGAAAATATCACCAACTTTTTCAAAAATTGAAGATAAAGATATAAGAGTTACACCTTTTGAATTTGACGACGATACAAACACTTTTTTTATAAGTCCGAGTTCCGCAGGGAGCCCGTCAAGAATATGGCGAAATTTAGACGAGATCAACGTAGTTGGCAAATTGGATATTACAAAAAGACATGATCTATTTAATAAAAAAGCAAGATTGTTATTTGGTGGCAATTACACATATAAACAAAGAGATTTTGGTATTGATACTTATGCAATTAGGATTCAGGGTCATGCCGGACAAAGTTTTAACGGTAATGCAGACGAATTATTAAAAGTTAGAAATATATGGACGGTTAATACCCAGGTTGGATCTTTTATAGAAGGTAACTTTCAGCCTACCAATATTTTTGATGCGTCACAAAATGTTATAGCGGCATATGTGTCTGAAGAATTTCAGATAGCAGAGAAATTAAAATCTGTTATAGGTATTCGGTTTGAAAAATTTGATCTTTATTATACCGGTCAGAATAATCAGGGAGATGTAATTTTTGACAATGAAAAGATTCTTGATAAATCGGATCTCTTTCCTTCCGCAAGTTTTATATATGCTTTAAATGAAGAAACTAATCTAAGACTGGCATACGGAAGAACTACTGCCAGACCATCATTTAAAGAGGCTTCAATTACTCAAATTTTTGATCCCTTGTCAAGCACAACATTTAATGGAAATATTGATTTGCAACCAACCTATGTGGATAATTTGGATTTGAGATTTGAAAAATTTGGTGAAAAAGCACAAATGTTCGCACTAAGTGCTTTTTATAAGAACTTCACCGATCCTATTGAGCTCACTTATTTTTTATCTGCTCCCGATCAGTTTCAGCCTAGAAATCTGGGTTCTGCGATTGTTTATGGAGTCGAATTAGAGATTAGAAGAAATTTTGAATTTTTAGGAGATAATTTTGAAGATTTTGGTTTTAATATAAATACTTCATTGATCAATTCAGAATTAGCCATGAGTGACGCAGAATTGGAAGCACGAAGACTTAGTTTAAGGGATGGAGAGAAATTGGAAGATACAAGAGAATTACAAGGTCAGTCACCTTATTTAATCAATGTTGGGCTGAACTATTCAAATAATAATGGATGGCAGGCAAATATTTATTATAACGTGCAAGGGAAGACGCTACAAGTAGTTGGTACAGGCTCTATACCAGATGTTTATACTATGCCATTTCATAGTCTTGATATTATTTTGAACAAATCATTTGGTAAAAATAAAAGCTCAAATATTAATTTTTCTATTAAGAATATCTTGAACCAAGATAGAGAAGTAAAATACCAATCTTTTAAAGCACAAGATCAAAATTTTTCAAAATTTAGCCCGGGTAGTGGATTTACTTTGGGATACACTTATAAATTTTAATCTGTTGAGCCAGTCCAGCAAGGTTTTCAAAACCAGACAGGTTTACAAGCATTTTTATGTTTACATTTAAATATTAAAACTATAAACAGTAAAAATGTCAAGCGAAATTAATTTAAAAAATATCCTTTTCTTGGATATTGAAACGGTACCTCAGGAATCTTCATTTTCTAATTTGGCAGAAGAAAGTCAGGAATTGTATGCCCTAAAAACAAAATACCAAAGAAAAGAAGATTTTTCGCCTGAAGAGTTTTATGAACGAGCCGGAATTTGGGCAGAATTTGGTAAAATCGTTTGTATCTCTGTTGGGTTTTTTGATAAGGAAATGAGAGAATTTTCATTTAGGTTAAAATCGTATTATGGAAATAATGAGTTTGAAATTTTAAATGAATTTAAGAATATGTTGGAGCAGTATTTTAGTCAGAAACAACATGTTCTTTGCGCTCATAATGGTAAAGAATTTGATTTCCCATACATAGCCAGAAGAATGATAATCAACAAGATAAGATTACCGGAAAAATTAAATTTATTTGGTAAAAAGCCTTGGGAAGTTGCTCATTTAGACACTTTAGATATGTGGAAATTTGGTGATTACAAACATTATACTTCACTTAAACTTCTAACCAGTATCCTTGGGATTGAATCACCTAAAGGAGATATAGATGGCAGTATGGTGGGAGAGGTTTATTACAAAGAAAACGATTTGGAAAGGATTGCAAAATATTGCGAAAATGATACTCTTGCAGTTGCACAGGTGTATTTGAGATTTATGAATGTAGATATCTTAAAAAAGGAACAAATAATTAGAGTTGTATAAATTTATATGATGCTATGCAAATAACAAACAGGCCGCTCCTCTGGAGCTAGTTGTGATCTTAAAATCAGAGAAATTATAAACAGTTTGCCTCTCTGAGGCAATAGATTAAGAATGGTATTGTGAACTGATTTTGATCTTGAGATAAAATATGTTATTTAAAGTTTACTTAACTGAGAAAAATTATTGAAAACAACGAAACCAATGTTGTAATCAAGAGCTTTCAATTAGATTTAGCTCCAGAGGAGCGTACCGTAAATAGCTTCGAAGAATATCCAAGAATTTAACCCCATAGGGGTGACCTGTTAATTTTGGTTTGATTGATTATTCTAAATTCTTAAACTAGATTAAAAACCCTATTCAATAATATCTAATTATTCGATGTTAACCTTAACTTTACACAATCATTAAAACATCTATTAAAGAATTATTACTTTTTGTATTTTATACTAATCTATGCGCTGGAAGCTAAAAGAAAATCCCGATTCTAAACAAATTGTACATCTAAGCAAGGCTCTCGATATCGATCTAAACTTGGCGAAGTTGTTGAATCAACGAGGTGTTCATACTTTTGAACAAGCCAAACATTTTTTTAGACCCAAATTAGATGAACTTCACGATCCTTTTTTAATGAAAGACATGGATTTAGCTGTTGAGAGAATAGAGAGAGCAATTAGGGAAAAAGAAAATATTCTAATTTATGGTGATTATGACGTAGATGGTACCACTTCGGTATCATTGGTTTTTTCTTATTTTATTAATTTACACCCAAACATAACAACCTATATACCAGATAGATACAAAGAAGGCTATGGTATTTCTTTTCAAGGAATTGATTTTGCTGCTGATAATAATATTTCATTGATTATTGCTTTAGATTGTGGAATAAAAGCGATTGATAAAGTCGATTATGCAGTAAAAAAGAATATTGATTTTATCATATGTGATCACCATCGACCAGGGAAAATAATTCCAAATGCCTGCGCTGTTTTAGATCCGAAAAGGGAAGATTGTGATTATCCATACGACGAATTATGCGGGTGTGGAGTAGGGTTCAAATTAATTCAGGCTTTTGCCGAAAAAAGAAACCAAAACTTTGATGATCTCATACCTTATCTAGATCTGGTAGCTACTGCTATTGCTGCCGATATTGTCCCACTTACCGGAGAAAATAGAATACTAGCACATTTTGGTATGCAAGTGATCAATCAAAACCCTAGATCTGGGATAAAAGCTTTAATAAAACAAGTAAAAAAAGACACTTTAAGCATCACAGACGTAGTTTTTATAATTGCTCCAAGAATTAATGCTGCCGGCAGAATAAAACACGGTTTACACGCTGTAAACTTACTTTGCGAAAATAATTTTGATTTAGCGCTTGAATATGCCAGTGAAATTGAAAAATACAATATCGAAAGAAAAGATCTCGATAAACAAATTAGCAAAGAAGCCATTCAGCAAATTATTGATAATAAAGAAGAACAAAATTTCACATCAGTAGTTTTTGATGAAAACTGGCATAAAGGAGTTATCGGAATTGTAGCATCCAGACTTATCGAAAAATTCTATCGGCCTACATTGGTTTTTACAAAAAGCGGTGATAGGCTGGCTGCATCTGCTAGATCGGTTAAGGGATTTGATGTATATGATGCATTAAATGAATGCAGTGAGTTTATTGAACAATTTGGTGGGCATAAATATGCTGCAGGATTAACATTATTACCAGAGAATTATTTGAATTTTAAAGCAAAATTCGAAGAGGTTGTTAAAAATAGTATTCTTGAAGAATCTATGAGTCCAGAAATAATTATTGATACTTCTATTTACTTATCGGATATTACCTCTAAATTTCATCGAATTATCAATCAATTTGGTCCGTTTGGACCACAAAACATGAAACCTGTTTTTATGGCAAGAGGGTTACGGGATAATGGTTATGGTAAAAAGATAGGCGGAAATGAAGAGCATTTAAAATTAAGTATTATATCTGGAGCAGATCAAAAAACCTATAATGCCATTGCTTTTGGTTTGGGAGATAAATATGAGTTAATTACTAAGGGCAATTCTTTTAAAGCCGCTTTCACTATTGAAGAAAATCATTGGAATGGAATCACATCTCTTCAATTAAATATTAAAGATATAAAAGCTGAAGATGAATAACCAGACTAAAATGCGTGTTTTAAATTGTGTATTGTTTCCTTAGGATTTTGGCTTTTAAAAACAAAACTACCTGCCACCAGTGCAGTTGCACCTGCTTCTACTAATTTTTGAATATTTTTATCATTTACACCTCCATCAATTTCAATAATGGCTTTTGAATCTGATTTCTCAATTAAATCTTTTAACTGACCAATTTTTTTATAGGTATTTTCAATAAAACTTTGTCCGCCAAATCCTGGGTTTACACTCATGATCAAAACCAAATCAACATCATTAATTATATCTTCCAATACTGCAACAGGTGTATGTGGGTTTAAAGAAACACCTGCTTGCATTCCTTCTGCTTTAATTGCCTGAATTGTTCTGTGCAAATGCTTACATGCTTCATAATGTACTGTCAATATATCGGCTCCTGCTTTTTTAAAATCACCTATGAATCGATCTGGATCTACAATCATTAAATGTACATCCATCGTTTTTTTTGCATGCTTGCTAATTGCTGAAATAACCGGCATTCCGAATGATATATTAGGAACAAAAACACCATCCATAACATCTATATGAAACCAATCGGCTTCACTATTGTTAACCATTTCAATTTCTTTCTTAAGATTTGCAAAATCGGCTGCTAAAATAGAAGGAGCAATAATATGTGACATAGATCGTGTGGTTTTTGGCAAAAGTAATATAAAAAGCTGATTGTGAAATGTAGAAAATAATAAATTTAATTTATTCAATAGTCACTCGTTGTAACTAACACCTTTTTAATACTTTTGAAGTTGAAGAAAAAATCAAAATAATAAATCAATTTTATTCCAAATAAAAAGCTCATGATAATTCATGAGCTTTTTTAGTCTAATCTAATTTGCAACTAACCTAAATAGGTTCGTAATATTTTACTTCTTGAAGTATGTTTTAACCTTCGAATTGCTTTTTCTTTAATTTGGCGTACACGTTCGCGCGTAAGATCAAAAGTTTCACCTATTTCTTCTAATGTCATTGGGTGAGCATCACCCAAACCAAAATACAATTTAACCACATCTGCCTCTCTTGGGGTCAATGTTTCAAGAGCTCTTAATATTTCTACTTTAAGTGATTCGTGCAGTAAGCTTTTATCTGGATTTGGAGATTCTCCTGAATTTAACACATCGTATAAATTAGAATCTTCACCTTCAATCAAAGGAGCATCCATAGATACGTGTCGTCCTGCATTTTTCATTGACTCTTTAACATCACTAACAGTCATGTCTAATTCTTTTGCAATTTCCTCAGCAGATGGAGGTCTTTCATTTTCCTGTTCTAATCTTGCAAAAGTTTTGTTTATTTTATTGATAGATCCAATTTTATTAAGAGGTAATCTAACAATTCTAGATTGTTCAGCTAAAGCTTGTAAAATGGACTGGCGAATCCACCATACAGCATAAGATATAAATTTAAACCCACGAGTTTCATCAAATCTTTTAGCCGCTTTTATTAATCCTAGGTTTCCTTCATTTATTAAATCGGGTAAAGTTAAGCCTTGGTTTTGATATTGTTTAGCTACAGATACAACAAATCTTAAATTAGCCTTAGTCAATTTTTCTAAAGCAATTTGATCTCCTGCTTTGATACGTTGAGCCAATTCAACCTCCATATCTGCGGTTATAAGATCTACTTTACCTATTTCCTGTAAATATTTATCTAAAGAAGCAGTTTCACGATTCGTTACCTGCTTAGTTATTTTTAGTTGTCTCATTAAAAATGTGGA
>VAPK010365071.1_pt1 | contig 19453 bp, 17 predicted proteins | sample 3395031 | NCBI WGS metagenome assembly VAPK01 (sample SAMN08290443, study PRJNA428436) | hydrothermal vent metagenome | isolation source: Deep-sea hydrothermal vent chimney 1 | place: Pacific Ocean: Juan De Fuca Ridge
AGCTTGTCGAAGGAAGCTTGTCGAAGGAAGCTTGTCGAAGGAAGCCCTTCGGCGTTGCTCAGGAGAGCCTTGTCGAAGGACAGATCAAACTGTAACGACCCCAATGCCATAACCACATTGATTTTCATCCTGAATAAATTCTTCAATCTGTTCAGTTTCTTTTAAACGCTGCCACAAATAATAAACCTGATTGCCTGGAACCGGCTGTGTTTTAACAATATCATGAAAAGCAATTAAACCACCCGGACGCACCAGCTTCTTATAATCATTATAATCTGATTCAACACCTTTTTCAGTATGATCTCCATCAATAAACAGGAAATCAACCTGTTCACCACCAAGCTCATGCTCAACGTTTTTTCTAAACTCAGAACTATGAGAATCTCCCTCTAATGTTTTTATTTTACACGAAGAGTCCGGGGGCGAAAAACTGTCATACAGTTCTTGCCTTTTCTTATGGATTATTAGATCACAGCTAATCACTGTTTTGGATGCAAAATTCGACCAGATAAATAAAGTACCACCATTACATGTTCCAATTTCAAGAATGGTTTTAGGATTTATAGCACTGACTTTTTTTGCTAAAGATAATATCTCTGAGCGAATTTGCATAGAATTTATTCTGTAATGACCTTTTGTCCCCATATCCATAGCGGTATCAATAATTTCATCAACACTGCGTGGCTTTGAATAAAAATCATTTAGCTTCTTTAGCGCGTCAACACGATTAAATGGGCTTCTTATAAAACGGCCAAAATCTCTTAATGCTGTTCCCATATCATCCCCATTTTATTTCAAGCTTTAAATGTTTGAGATTAATCGTCTAATAACTCTTCAGTTAACTAATTTAATTGTACTGTGGTTCGTAACACCAATCTGTCAAATTTTGATATCACCTCGCTTAAATTTATATCCTTACCACCCCATGGTTTACCACAACGCCAATTTTTAGATTCCATATTTTCTTTAAAGCAATATTCAAGGATACAATCTTCTACAATATGCCACTCCGGACGAGTATAGGTAAATAGTGCCAGGGTTGGTTTTTTTAAACCAAATGACATGTGCATCAACGATGTATCTCCGGTAATCATATATTCACATAAATCGATGAGAGCACCGACCTGACACAAGGGCAATACCGGTGGATTAACAAGCTCGTTTTGGTAGAATTCAACAAATTCTCTGGCAAGTTGTTCCTGACCAGGATTACTTAATACTACAGGTATTAAACCATACTGTTGATAAATATACTGAGCCAATTTCAAATATTTCTGAACTGACCAACATTTGGCAACGTCAGATGTTGCCAGATTAATACAAATATATTTTTTGTTTACATCCAGGTAGTCAATTATAGCCTTATTATCAGCATTAGAATAAGCAAAACTGGTACCGATCCGCACATCCTCAACCTGGATACCTAGCGGCACTAAAAGCAGAGCAAAATCCTTAATCCACTGTCGACAATATTCAGGTCTATTTACAAAAAGATTATATGATTTTCTAAGCTTTTTTTTGTGATCTAGTCCCAGCCTGATCGTGGCATTAGATAATTTTGAAATTACTGGACTTGAACCACCGGCGTAAAGATCAATGCATAAATCAAATTTCTTTTTACGCATGTAAATAATATTCTTTATCGAAAAATAAATGTATTTATACAAGGGATGTTTATTACGATCAAATACCAGCACCTCATCAACATGTTGATTATACTCAAATACAGGTTTTGTCAGCGTCTCAATTACAACTGTTATCTTCGCAGCAGGAAATCGCTGTCTTACTGCCTCTACCACAGGTACTCTGATAAACACATCCCCAATTAAACCCCAGGCGATTATACAGATTTTGTTGATTTCATTAAGTGCGGCCGATTCTAGCGAGTAACCGATATAATCATTTTCTGAGTTTTCCATATTAGATGTTCTATAGGTTATTCAAAATCATTATCATTGTCTAATTCAACAAGTTCCTGCTTGTGCCGCAGACTATTAGTCAGATTAGCTCCACATATTATAAATATAAATATTTTAAAATTTTCCCATTTGAAAAATATTTTTTTAAAATTTCTAATTAAAAGTATCAAACGTAAAATTTCTGTTCGCAAAAGGCCGAAATGCTTGCGGTAAAAATAAAAAAATGAAATATAAAATTCCTTTCTTATCGCAATATTTCTGTGCGTACTTGCACTACCAATATGGATATTTTTAGCAAAAGGCACAACCCATGTCTCAAAACCAGCATTATACATTCGCATAGATAAATCTTCTTCCTCACAATACAAGAAAAAATTAGTGTCTAAGCCACCAAGCTGGTTGAAACTGGATGCACGAACAAACATATGACTACCACTAATAACATCCACTTTAATCGGCTCAGAATATATTTTCTTTCTTAAATGAAAATCTTTTCCTTTTATTAATCTAAAAATCCCCGTACCTAATATCTTTGAAGATATTATCGGAAAATAATCAAATGAAGGAATTGGCAACCCCTCTAATGAATACATTTGTGGCGAACACAGACCAACATTTTTGTGCGTTTCACAAAACACATATAACTCAGTAAGACAATCATTCATAAACTGACAATCATTATTCAATAAAAAATAATATTTTGCTTGAGTAAACTGCAGACCAAACATATGCCCCCCTGCAAAACCAAGATTAAGCTTACTCCTTACAACCGTTATATTGTCGATTTGATTAAGATGTTTTATCTTCAAGTAGTCCGCGATAGATGAACAATTATCTATAACTATTATGTTGAAACTGGTATTTTCTGAGGTTTTATCCAGAATTGTAGCAACACATTCCAAGGTATACTGACTTGAATTATAGTTGATAATTATAACTGAGATATCATACATCAGCTTTTTAGTTGGCATAAAAATCACTTAATTTGTTAACATAACCGCCGCACCACCTTCAGGATCAGTGTTACGGTCAAAATAAGCACCAATCTCAGCTATACTATATTCTTTTAAACCTGAATTCTCAAAGCTGTAAAATTTACTGAATATGCCTGACACCAGGGCAACAAACTCTGTTCTTGTTACTCCAGATCTTTGTATCGCATAGGGCCAGAATTCCATCATAATCGGAACTGATGGGTGTTCCAACAGAAACTGTTTTGCACCCGAAATGAATTTTGCCTCATGCCCCTGAACATCCATCCATATTAAACGAATATCAAGCTGATCAATTTCCGCATGCTCTTGCAAAAAGTCATCGAATTTTCGCGCAGGAACAGTGATGACTTTACGATTTTCTTCACCAAAGTGACCTTTAGCTGTCATTGAGCCACTTCTTATTCTGTGGTCACCATAATTTTTTTCACTTAATTCAAATTCAAGCTCAGCATTTTTATCAGACAACGCCATATTAAATGCTTTCAGTGACCTGCTCAGCTTGTTGTTCTCAATATTTTTCTGTAAGAGTCTATAATTCCCAGGTGAAGGTTCGAAGGCCAGAGATCGACTGAATATTTTCTCCAGCAAAAATGCGGTTGAGGACATGCCAACATAACCACCAACATCAACGACAGTCCCATCACAATCGCTTGAAAGCACCCCCTTATTTCTTAAAAACTCTACTATATCCATCATGTCATTAAATTCATGATTACGATAAACATGTAGAAGTCGTCCAGTTGTTCTGTCTTTACTATCAAAGGTCAACAACCCGTTACGTGTTAATACTGTTGAATCATGTTGTTTCGGCAAATAAACACTAAAAAGCCAGTTAGCTTTTCTAATAAAACGTTTAAGCTTACTGGGTTTTATATCGAGACGCTCAAGCGCTTTCTGACTAATGTCGTTCATTTATGCACCACTAAATTGAATTCTAAAATAAAAATAGACCGTTTTAATTTTCAGTCAAGGCAAGATATACCGGCCATCAGCAGGTTTACTGCTCAGATAGACGACGATACCATTTCCCTGATAAGCTACAGTACCACTATCTGTGGTCACATCTTTCTGATATCTAAGCACATATTTATTCACGTCAACATTTGTATTTTTATCAATATAAACGTTATAAATATTAAAATAGTCTGCAAGCGCAACAACTGCAATCATTAATCGTTCAGGAGCCTGTTTAGCATACTCATCAATCACAAGTTGAATCCGAATGCCTTGTCCCGCATGTTGTTTTACTTTTTCTCGGATCAATTCCATTTTTCTAAAACTATTTATAAAATGCTCATCCCCTTCTGCCTGATTTGACAAATGAGTGAAAAATGTAAGCAGAAGATAAATACTAAATACTGAGACCAAGGGTAAACTTTTGACGTAGAATTTTTTAACCTGACCTGACTGGCCAAACTCGAGATACAAGGCTGGCAATACAAACAACAAAGGGAAGATTAGTATCGCATAGCGGGTACTATAATTATGTCCAGTAAAAACAAATAGTAACAAAGGAAGAAAAAGCAGGATGCCGACAAAGGAAACCACTGGATAGTTTTTAAACATCTGCCCCCATTGTCTCCCATAGCGTCTAGATAGAGCAAAAAAGTGACGGCCAAACCATACCACGATAAACAGGGATAGCAGCAGCGATACTACATTAACAGCAAGGAGAACATACCTTGAACCAAACCATATATCACCAAACTTGAACAGCCCATCCAGTCCGTCACCCAACCAGCGTCCAGGATGGTTTGACAGAACAGTAACCGGCCCGGAAATCACTTTCAAAACACTGAACGTAAAACCTTCATTTCCACTTAAGATTAGACGCGTATTTTCCCAGTCATGTTGTATCTCACCAACAAAATAGGGGGCATAGACCAGCATGCCGGCAATAAGCCCAATGATAAACCCACCTCGATTTAGTTTTACAGGACTAAGATACAAGACCAGTAATATCGCCGGATAATAAAAAACACCAATCATGTGGAAGTGCGGCAATATAGCGCTGAGTACACAGACCCAAAAAATGGCGTAACTTTTTTCTATCTGAGTAACTCGCCAAAGTGAAATAAAGAGCAGAACACCAATCAAGGCTAGCGGAACCGGGTTCCATAGTCCCAGCGAGTAATATACCGGCCAGGGAGAAATAGCAAACAGTACGCAACTGAGTAAGGCGTAACCAGGACTCAGCAGCTGACGTGCAAATAGATAAATAAGAAACACCACCAGACTATTAAGTAATGCGACATACAGCAGCGCATAGTCGATGGATCCTCCTCCTAATTTGAGTAACACCACCCAGAACAGAGTCCAGCCTGGTCCCGGTGCATGGCCTTCAGAAAAATTAGGTTGTCCAAGATAAAATGCCTGCTCCTCACCCGCCAGAAACTGCATCGCAACACGAAAGGCAGAGACTTCGTCATTAATAGCAAAAATATGAAAACTTTCACCCACCCAGTAACCATATAGACGCAACAAAAAGCCAACTGCTAGAAAACTTATAAGCACCAGCAGATGAAGTCGTGAGGTCGAGCAATCAAGCTGTGAGTAGAGCTTTGTTCTAATTTGCATTATTGCTCTCTGTTTTATCTCCAGCTAGAACTATTCTTTCAACCATTGTCTGCAAACGTCCATAGCTTATTGACACTAAAATTCCACATCAATACGATGAATGAGGCAACAAGTTGAACCAGAAGATAGTGCAGCATCATCACATCCACGCCAACAAATACGATCAGCATGTTCGTTCCTGCTCCGAGCAGGGCTACAGTGAAAAATTTCAACATAGCATCGCGGTGTGCCTTGTCGCTTTTGAAAGTAAGATAATAATTCAAAAAATAATTTATTACTGCGCCGACAACAAACCCCACTGTTGTCGCCCACACCGCAGCTAGACTGACGAACTCCACAAGTAAAATCAAAGTGATAAAATGCCCTCCCGTTCCAACGGCACCTATCATTGAAAATAATAAAAACTGCCTGTAGTTGTCTCTATTCAAGAGCTATTCCGGTTTTTCTGTCAGCCTCGGTATTCTCCTGACACCCCCGGCAAGCACTAAATTTATTAACAAAATAAAGTGGTCGCCGCTTAGTTTCAGTAAATATTCGCCCCACGTATTCACCCAACACCCCAATTGACATTAACTGCACTCCGCCAAGGAAAAGAATAATAACAATCATCGACGGATAACCCTGAACTGGATCGCCATAAAGTATGGTTCGAACTATGATAAACAGGCCAAAAACAAATGACCCTAACGCAGTTAATAATCCAAGATAACTAGCTAGTTTTAATGGTGCACTTGAGTATGAGGTAATACCTTCAATTGCAAAATTCCACAGATGCCAGTAGTTCCATTTGCTTTTCCCCGCGTGCCTGGGATCACGCTCGTAAATAACCGCCTTCTGCCGATATCCAATCCAGGTAAACAGACCTTTCATAAAACGATGTTGTTCACTCAAAGTATTGAGGGCATCCACAGCACGCCGACTAAGCAGGCGATAATCACCCGTATCTTCCGGTATCTTTATTTGTCCAATCATACGCATAAGGCGGTAAAATAAATGTGCCGTTAATTTTTTGAAGGCAGGCTCACCATCACGCCTGACTCGTTTAGCGTAAATGACATCAAAACCTTTTTGCCATTCATCAATTAACCTGGGTATTAATTCCGGTGGATCCTGTAAGTCCGCATCAATCACAATAACCGCATCGCCTTGCGCCTTATGCAACCCCGCTGTCATAGCAATTTCCTTACCAAAGTTCCTGCTCAGATCCAGCACCGCCACCCGTGAATCCTGCTCATGTATTTTATTCAGAATTAAAAGCGACTCATCCGTACTACCGTCATTAACATAAACTATCTCTGAATTCACTGGTAAGTCATCAAGCACCCGACCAACACGCGAATGAAACTCAGGCAGCACTTCCATTTCATTGTAAACAGGTACAACCACTGAAATAATAGAATTATCCTGCATATTATATATCATTAGCCATCAGTAGCTGTTCCAGTTTATTGAAATGTTGTTGCTCATTAAATTTTCTATCTGCCCTATTTTTTCCTGCTCGAGCTAAACGCTGTTTTAATTCTTTATCAAAATATAATTCTGTAAGCACTTTAGCTAGCGCAACCGCATCACCCGCAGGGATCAACATACCCGTCTTCTCATGTTTAATAATTTCAGGTACGCCACCCGCATCGGTACCAACAACCGCCACACCTGCACGCATCGCCTCCACTAACACTAACCCAAAAGTTTCGCAATAAGTCAGCAGAACAACGACATCAAAACAAGGCATGACCGCCATAGCATTATCAACGAAACCCAGGTGCGAAACATGTTTGTCCAGTTTATACTTTATTACTGATTGTTTCAGTTTATCAAAATAGCGGTTATCCATAACCTGGCCAACTAAACTGGCACTCACATCAAGCTTTTTGCTCACCAGCTGCGCCATCGCATCAATCAATATATGCTGGCCTTTACCATATTCAATTCGCCCGAACAGTGCAATTTTAAACTGGCTCTTTTTGATACTTTCAGGCAGGCCGCTACAATCAACTTGCTCAACAGTTTTATCCGCCACACCGAGATACAGCAGTGTGACCTGCTCTCTTCCTAGCGGTAAAAATGCATGCACTTCTTTTTCTACCTGCTTTGAGATCGTTAATACCCTGTTAACCTGACGATAAAAAAAGCGGTGCACAAAATCTTTTTTTGAGCGGGTAATGCCCATATGCCGGGTATAGAAAAGTATCGGCTTGCGCCGTGAAAACCATTTAGCCAGCCCAGCCAAATTCAGCTCCTTACCCCAGTGCATATGTATAATATCAATATCTTTAACATCGATATAGCGTGCCAGCTTCAGCGCATTTATTAGCGGAAATAGTTTACTCTGCCGGGGTAAATAAAATGCGGGAATCGACCTTTTCCGATTTCTTTGCGCCAATCGCCCAGTCCTGGCAACCACAAAATAAACATCATGCCCCGCCTGTTGTAAATATTGGTATTCACGCTCAGCGTAAAGCTCCAGCCCACCCAGCCCTGGGGAGGTACATAAAACCAGTATTTTCATGTTTCAGGTAAGCAGCTATCTTGCTGCATAAGCCTGAGCACAGATTGATACACCATTTCTACCTCTGGCTGACTACCATCCGCATTAAACACTACATCATGTTGACCATAGCGCGGCCAATAACGATAAGGCACTGTGTAAAAGAAAATGCCCACTGTCGGCGTTTGCGTGGCAATTGCCAGGTTCCGTGTGCCGGTGTCATTACTAACCAACAATACCGCGCCTTTGAACAAGGCAATGCTGTCTCCCAGGCTGCCCACCTTCATTGCCGTAATATTATGTCTGTTTTTTAGCGGCACCATCACATCATCAATGGACTCCCACTCGGCCACTCCTTCCAGAACAATATGTTCATAATCCGCATATTTATCAGCCAGTCGAGCAATCAGCGAGGAAAATCGATCTGCCGACCAGCATTTTTCTACGATCGAGGCACTGGTAAAATAAACCAGATAAGGGCGCTCTCGCTTCAGTGTTTCTCCCACCAGTGCAAAACGAGGGGGCCAGGTAGTCTTTAAACCAATCAGGCTCAACATGTCCAGCATGGTTTCCAGCTCAAATCGTAGATCCGAACGCAACACGGTCGCATCGTATAATAGAAACCGCTTAAAGTGGTGGTAGGGAAATCCCAATTTTAACTTTGCCGGGTTTAACAGGCATAACCAGGCTGAACGACTGGTCGAAGCCAGATCAAACAGGAGATCATGATAGCCCAGCTCGCGCAACTGCTGGATTTGCTCTCGTCGTGAGGAGCCACGCCTGTCACTACCATAAGTAACATGAACCCTGTCAACCATATCCTCTGGAACACAGAAGCTATAGTTGCTAACAATGCTGAGCGTTATTTTTGCATTCGGAAAATGCTTACGCAGCTCTAGCAAAAAAGCACGCGTTAGCACCATATCACCAAACGCGGCATGGCGAATAACCGCAATACTATTGACCTTGTCCGGCTCAATTGCTGCCGCTTTTTTGGCCGCTGAGCGCGATGCCCAGGCTCCTCGTTCAAACCAGAGCTTTAGTCCCACTCTTTATTGCCTTTTTTTACTTATCATGAATGAAAAATACCGATATGATTTGCTTTATGCAAATACCTGCGAAAAAAATCCTACTCATCCGCAACGACAAACTTGGCGACTTTATGCTGGCTTTCCCAGCTTTTGCCCGGCTGAAGCGGAGTTATCCTGATGCGGAACTGCATATACTGGTTCCCGAATATACCCGCCCGCTAGCTGATGCCTGCGAATATATCGATCAGGTCATCATCGATCCGGGTAAAAAAGCAGGCTTCTGGACACTGGCACAACAATTACGAAGCCAGCATTATGATGTCGCCATTGCGCTGTACTCAACCACTCGTATTGCTTTAGCCACTTTCCTCGCAGGCATTCCCGAACGCATAGCCCCGGCCACTAAACTCGCTCAAATATTTTACACTAAACGTCTAACTCAGCGACGCTCACTTTCCCAAAAACCCGAGTATTCTTACAATCAGAATCTGGTCGATTACTATTTGCGACTCAATGGCCGCACATCGGCACCTTTGCCTGCCCCCCCTTTTCTGCACTTTGATGATGAGCACATCCATTTTCTCAGACAGCAATTCTGCGATCACTTTATTATCAAGACCAACTCAAAGTTAATTTTTATTCACCCCGGTAGTGGGGGATCGGCTGCCAATTTATCGCTGCCTCAATTTGCCCAGTTGGCCCGTAAACTTCACACAATAAAAGACACGCATATTATAATATCCTGCGGCCCCGGCGAAGAAGCACAAGCAAAGGCGCTCAGTCACCAACTTGCGGACTGCCAGCACAGCCTTTATATTTCAAATGAAGGCCTGCATCGCTTTGCCGAACATATTCAATTTACCAATCTATTTATCAGTGGCTCCACCGGCCCCCTGCATATTGCTGGTGCGCTAAATCGACCTACCGCCGCATTTTATACACGCCGACAGTCGGCCACTTCCCTGCGCTGGCAAACTCTAAATTCGGAAGACCGTAGATTGGCCTTTTCTCCACCGGAAACCGCTGAAGAAGAGGATATGAGCAGTATCGATATCGAAGAAGCAGCAAAACAAATCAGTGAAAAATTCCTGAATTAAAATTCACCACAGAGTTACTGAAAATATAAAACCTCTGTGACCCCTGTGGTAAAAATGTTTTTTATATTACATCAGGACTGCTGACGAACCCACAGATCAGCATATTTGACAAAGGTCGAATGCGACGATAATACTGCTAATAAAAATCCCTGTTTGCCATCCAGAAAGCCGGCACGAAAAATATACATACGCACAAAACAGGTTATTGCATGAATGAATCCCTGCAGTAAAGATGCCTTGCGACCTTTTGCTTTGCGTGGAGCTGCCCAGGCCGCTGCATAGTGAGCAGACTTAACGAGATAATGTTCCATATCCCGATAGGTATAGTGAAGCAGATCGCCTTTTAGTTGTCTGATTTCAAGTCCGTCCTCATATTCCAGCTTTTCATGTACCGGCTGGGAACCATAACGAGCGCGTAGTCGAGGATAAAAACGTACCTTGGGTGCAGGGTACCAGCCACCATGACGGATAAATCGACCAAAGCAATAGGGAAGAATCGGCATGCTGTAGGCGGCATCATCAGCCAATGCCGCCACACGTATTTCCTGTTGTAATTCAGAAGTAACCCGTTCATCCGCATCAATGGATAAGATCCAACGGCCACGGGCATGAGATTGTGCACGTTGTTTTTGTATGCCAAAACCCCGCCACGCTGCTTCCACGTAGACTTTATCTGTATGTTTTCTGGCAATGACCTGCGTGCTATCTGTGCTCCCGGAATCAACGACAATAATCTCGTCCGCCCAGCTTACCGATTCAAGGCACTCTGCAAGAGCACCTTCTTCATTGCAGGCAATGACTATAACGCTAATGGAGTTTTCAGGCAGTTCGGGGATGGTATTTGGCATGCATTATCCATGCGAAAAATACGCTCAGGAAAGTAAGGAAAATAGAGCTGAAATTATCATGAATAAACGGAATTTCGGTCAAAGAAAAAATCATAAAACCGCTCATTAAAACAATGCCAAGGCTGGCAATGCGTTGATCATAACGTCGATTATGCACAAAAACATAAAGTGGATAAAATAACATCAGCAATAATACCAATAATCCAATGATACCCTGGGTTCCCATCACCTCAAAGTAGGCGTTATGCACATGAATGCCACGAACCCCAGCAGGATCACGATAAACAGTCTGGGGTGCTTCCCCCTTTTCAACTAACGCATTCATTTCCAGCCCCATGTTTCCCGGCCCGACACCAAGTAATGGATGCTGTTTAATTATGATCCATGCCGAATGCCACATCTCAAGACGAATACCCACTGAAGTGCTATTGTTAACACTAGTATTTTCAGCGTCGAGATCATGATGAAAATAGCTCTTAAACTCATCAGTCGCGATACCAAATCTTGAGGTAATCGAACTCGGAGTACTAATGACCATGACAATAACAACAACAAGCATTGCCATGTAACCGCTACCAAGCCGCCAGAATGTGGTTCTCGCTCCAATTAGAAAAGGTAAAATGGCTAAACTAACCATTACTGCAAGCCAGGCATTTCGCGAGCCCGAATAAATCACCGCTAGCATCGCTAACACTGCCGCCAGCAGGTTAATTCCAATCCAGAATTTATTCCGGTTGGTAAGTGCAAAAATCAGGGAAAACATAGCCAGCAGCACGGCCAGATCACCATAAATAATCGGGCCATAGATCCCGTTAGCGCGGCCATATTGTAAAAAATAAGTATCATAAATCGCCTGCACGCCCAGCACGACGCCACCCAAAGGAATCGCAAGAATCAAACCACGCCAGGCTGTGGGGTAGTGACGGATATAAAGATAAAAAGGAAAAAAGGCCAGATACTTCATTTCGGTACCCAAACGATGAAAAGACGACTCACTCCAGCCCGTCACCGTACTCGAAAGTAATATACTAAAAAAATAAAAGCCGAAAATAGCAAACAGGACTTTTTCTTCCCTTTGAAAGGGTTTTAATTTTAGCGATGACCAGGCATAAACCAGGGACAGCAGAGCAATAAGGGTAAAAGCTCCACTAAGCCAGTGGCGCACACTCAGGGAAAGGATCGGAAACAGGAAAAGCAGCACAAATAGTGCTTTTTCAGGAAACACTCCCTGGCTGGGGAAACAGTTTTTGATTCGAGATAAATTCATTTCCATCGACAAGTATTTCTTCCACAAATTCAAAGTGTATTTGAGTCAAACAATCCGTATGTCCCAGCGGACATACTCTCTTAAAACAGGGGCTACAATCCAGCCCTAAATAGACTACTTTCGCATTCTCAGACAAGGGCGGTGTATAGTCAGGATTCGATGAGCCATAAATACCAATGACGCGAGTGCCACTGGCGCAAGCCACATGCATCAAGCCCGAATCATTACTGACTACAGACTGGGTTAATGCCATCAAATCAACCACATCTTCAAGCCGGGTCTGACCACAAAGATTTCGGGCTTGCGGCGCAAGGCTGGTTATTTTATCAGCAAGCGCCTTTTCTTTGCCGGAACCAAAGATCCAGACCTCGATACCTTTATCGTTCAAACTACCCGCTAGTTTAGCAAAATTTTCAATCGGCCAGCACTTTGCAGGCCCGTATTCCGCTCCCGGCATAAATCCTACAACCATCTGCTCCGTTGTCAGGCTCAGCTTCTGTCGAAGCCGCCCCTGATTAACCGGATCAATACGTAGAGCAGGAAGCGGAATAGTCGGAGCTAATCCTGCCTCATCAGGTTCACCCAGTGCCACGTAACGCTGCACCGTTTGCGATAATACCGTTTTATCTAACGGGCGAATATCATTGAGCAAACCATAGCGCATTTCTCCCCGAAAACCCGTTCGAATTTTCGCCCCGGCGAAAAAAGGAACCAGTGCAGATTTAAATGAGCGGGGCAACACAATCGCGCGATCGTAATACCGGCTTCTCAAAGAGCGTCCTAATTTGAAACGAGCAAACAGACCAAACTTACCATGCCCCACTTCCATGCTAATCGCACAATTAACTTCAGGCATCCGCGCCAGCAGCGGCAGTGACCAGGCTGGTGCCACCACATCGATCACAGCCTCAGGGTTACGCTGTTTCAGGGAGATGAACAGGCTCTGTGCCATCACCATATCCCCGACCCAGGCCGGGCCAACGATCAGGATGCGCTCGGGATGCACAACTACACCTTTCCATTTACATACATATTTAACCCTGCCCACCCTTCGACAGGCTCAGGGCGAACGGCCTTGAATAAACGGGGATCTGGAACATATTTACTGGTGTAACCAATCCAGGTATAACTTCACACCTTCTTCTACCGTTTTAAATGACGCGTCATAACCTGCACCACGCAGAGCACTGATATCCGCCTCGGTAAAACTCTGATAACGTCCCTTTAGATGTTCGGGAAAGGGAATATATTCCAGCTTGTCCTTGCCATGCCAGTCGAGTACGGCTTTGGCCACATCGTTAAAGGGCTGGCTACGTCCGGTACCCAAATTAAAAATACCGGACTTATCCGGATGACGCATGAACCACAAATTCACCGCCACGGTGTCGCCCACATAAACAAAGTCCCGGCGCTGTTCACCGTTGCCGTAACCGTCACAACCTTCAAACAGTTTCGCCACACCGGTGTCGTGCATCTGATTGTTCACATGAAAAGCGACGCTGGACATGCTGCCCTTGTGCTGTTCGCGTGGACCATAAACATTGAAGTAGCGGAAGCCGACGATCTGACTTTTCGCTGTGGGTAAAATCCGCCGCACATACTGGTCGAACAGAAACTTGGAATAACCGTACATATTCAGCGGTTCTTCATGCTCGCGCTGTTCGCTGAACACGCTACCACCACCATAAACCGAAGCTGAAGAGGCATATAAATAGGCGATGCCGCGTTCGAGACAATAGTGCAACAGACTCTTGGAATACTCGTAGTTGTTACGCATGATGAACTTGCCATCCCACTCGGTGGTACTGGAGCAGGCTCCTTCATGGAAAATGGCCTCAACCTTGTCAGCAAAGGACTCACCCGCCTGTATTCGTGCGATGAAGTCTTCCTTATCCATGTAGTCAGCAATTTCACAATCGGCGATGTTCTTGAACTTCACGCCGTTCTTAAGATTGTCCACCACCAGAATATCGGTCTCACCCTGCTCGTTCAGGGTTTTGACGATGTTGCTACCAATAAATCCGGCTCCGCCTGTTACTATAATCATGCTTCTCGCCTTAAAATTAGTTCTCTAAAATATTTTTAATAATGTCGCTGGTCGAATGACCTTCAATGAAGTCCAGTATCTGCACCTCACCGCCATTATCAACCACACAGGTTCCACCCGCGACCTCTTCCGGCCGGTAGTCGCCGCCTTTTACTAACAAATCAGGCAGCACTTTGCAGATTAAACGTTCTGGCGTCTCGCCCGAAAACGGCACCACCCAGTCCACACATTCCAGTGCGGCCAGTACCGCCATACGCCTTTCAACTGAATTAATTGGCCGACCTTCGCCCTTCAACTCTCGCACTGAGGCATCATCATTGACCGCAATGATTAAACGCTCACCCAACTTGCCGGCCTGCTGCAAATACGCCACATGGCCCGGATGCAGAATATCAAAGCACCCATTGGTCATGACCACGGTTTCATTATGTTCCTGCGCCTCATTGACCAGCTTCACCAGTTGTTGCTCTTCAATCACACCGCGTTGCAAGGGCTGTTGCTTGCGCAATGCACTACGCAACTCGGCAGCACTGACGGTTGCCGTACCCAATTTACCGACCACGACTCCAGCGGCCAGATTGGAACAAATCGTGGCTTCAACCAGATCCCGCCCGGCCGCCAGTGAAGCCGCCATTACCGAAATTACCGTATCACCGGCACCGGTCACATCGAAGACTTCCTGTGCCTCGGTGGGTAAATGCAGCGCGGGTTTGCCCTGTTGCAACAGGGTCATGCCTTTTTCACTGCGGGTCACCAATAGCGCCTGTAAATCTAGCTCAACCAGTAAGGCCTCGCCTTTTTCAACGATCTCGGCATCGTTGGCACACGCGCCGACCACCGCTTCGAACTCGGACAGATTGGGAGTAATCAGGGTCACGCCACGATAGATACTAAAATCACTGCCTTTAGGATCAACCAATACCGGCACACCGGCCACCCGGGCTTTTTTGATAAAATGCGCTATCTGAGCCAATGTACCCTTGCCGTAATCTGACAAAATCAGCGCCCCCGCCTCGGGCAGGGCTTTATCCAGTGCCGCTAATAACCCAGAGGGATCCTGTTCACTAAAGCCATCTTCAAAATCCAGTCGAATCAACTGCTGATGACGGGACAACACTCGCAGCTTGGTGACCGTGGCGCAGTCATCCAGCGCCTGAAAATGGCAGCTCACACCTTGCTGTTGCAGAATGTCTTCTAAGGCACCGGCGGCCTCGTCTTTGCCGGTAAAACCCAGCAATTGAGGCTCAGCACCCAGCGCAGCAATATTCAAGGCCACGTTGCCGGCACCGCCGGGACGTTCCTCAGCGTTGTTCACATGCACCACCGGCACCGGTGCTTCCGGGGAAATACGCGAGGTATTGCCGTGCCAGTAGCGATCCAGCATCAGATCCCCCACCACCACTACATGTGCTTTGTCAAATTCAGGAAGTTGCTTCATTCTGACTTCAGACCTCAGGAGGCTTCGCCAATTTTATCTTTAATAATGTACAGGGCACCACAATAAGGACAGCGTGACTCGCCAGTATTTTCGATTGGCAAAAACACGCGTGGATGCGAATCCCACTGGCTCATATTGTCCATCGGGCAATGCAACGGCAAATCCGTTGTGGTTATTTCATAACGGCTCACAGCATTGGCCTGCAGTGTTTTTTTTCTCGCACTACTGTCGATCTGATTACTCATTATTTTCTCCTGCAATGAAGTCTGGGGATTTATATAGTATATGTTAGGTTGGGTTGAATGAAATGAAGCCCAACCTACGCAAAAAATCCCATTTCAGCTGTGAAACAAGATAATTACCATACATTTACGCCTGCTCGCTTTGCTTTCGCCGCCAATCACTTAACCAGATCAACCCAATCGGCATATTGCTCACCCAGCTCGTCAAGCCGGCCATGCACCAGGTCAAAGTACTGCGCCTGCAATTTTTCGGTGATCGGCCCACGCCCGCCATTGCCGATCTGCCGCCCATCCAGCTCACGGATCGGCGTCACTTCCGCCGCGCTGCCAGTGAAAAAGGCCTCATCGGCAATATACACTTCATCCCGGGTAATACGCTTCTCATGCACTTCCAGCCCATTGTGCTGGGCCAGCGCAAAAATCGTCTCACGGGTAATGCCTTCCAGTGCCGAGGTTAAATCGGGGGTATAAATCACCCCATTTCGGATAATGAAAATATTCTCGCCACTGCCTTCGGCGACGAAACCATCGACATCTAACAGCAGCGCTTCATCGTAGCCATCACGCAGGGCTTCCTGCAGTGCCAACATCGAATTCATATAGTTACCGTTGGCCTTAGCCTTACACATGGTGATGTTGACGTGGTGGCGGGTAAAGGAGGAGGTCTTGATGCGAATGCCTTTTTCCAGCCCTTCCGCACCCAGATAGGAACCCCACTCCCAGGCGGCAATGGTCACATGCACTTTCAGATTATCGGCACGTAAGCCCATGCCTTCTGAGCCGTAAAAACACATGGGACGAATATAAGCCGTCTCCAGGTTATTTTCCCGCACCACGGCTTTTTGCGCCGCGTTTAAGGTTTCTTTATCGAAGGGCATGGGCATGCCCAGAATATGCGCCGAGCGGAACAGCCGATCAGTATGCGCCTGCAGGCGAAAAATCGCCGTGCCCTGCTCGGTTTTATAGGCACGCAGACCTTCAAACACGCCCATGCCGTAATGCAGGGTATGGGTCAATACGTGGATCTTCGCCTCACGCCAGGGCACCATTTCCCCATCCAGCCAGATTAGCCCGTCTCGGTCTGCCATCGACATACTGCATCACTCCAAAATTCTGATTCTAAACTCAAGGTTCAATAAGGCGCGTATTCTATTAGAAATCAAACCGTTTGTCGTATTTGCTTTATTTGTTCATCCATTCACACCAGATCCTGCCCACGGCTTCACGCAGCTCGACAAATTCGGTATCCACCACCAGCTTGCCCTGCTCCTGTAGCGCCAGCCGGTGCAAGCGACTGCGATACTGCTGATAGGCATCGGTTAGTATCGCCACCTCATCCATCGGCATCAGACTATTCTGGCCCATCACCTCAAGCTGTCGAATCGTGTCGCTAAAACAGGTTAAATGCGGGCACTGTTGCGCCCAGGCCAGTACTGCAAATTGCACCATAAATTCAATATCAACTATCCCGCCCGCGCCCTGTTTCAAATCAAACTGGCCGCTGGATTTTTTCAGCAGCTCTTCACGCATGCGCTGGCGCATAGAAATAATTTCCTTGCGCAAACTCTTTTCTTCTCGCGGCTGAGCTAGAATCTGCTGACGTATTTGCTCGAAGCCTCCCGCAATGCGAGGGTCACCGGCAACAAAACGGGCTCGCGCCAGCGCCTGATGTTCCCAGATCCAGGCTTTGTTTTGCTGATAACCGGCATAACTGTCCAGCGAGCTGACCAGCGTACCCGAAGCCCCATCCGGGCGCAGACGCATATCAATTTCGTAGAGTTTTCCGGCCGGGGTGTGTGCGGTGAGAATATGAATCAGACGTTGACCAAGGCGGGCAAAAAATACCGGCAGCGACAAGGGCTGCTCGCCATCGGTCATCAGGCTGGCATCGTTGCAGGCATGCAGAAAAACCAGATCCAGATCCGAACCATAGCCCAGCTCCTGCCCGCCCAACTTGCCGTAGGCGATAATGGCAAAACCTTTGCCACCCGACTGCTCGCACTGAACTTTCCCATGGCGGGCGAGCAGATCCTGCCAGGCCAGTTGCAGAGACTCTTCCAATACCACTTCAGCAATCCAGCTTAAGTGATCGCTTACTTTCATCACCGGTAAGGCACCAACCTGATCCGCCGCCGCTACCCGCAATACATTGCTGTGGCGAAAGTGACGCAGAGTATCCATTGCCTGCTCAAGATCACCGGCTTCGCAGGCGCTCATGCGCTGCTGTAATTCCGCCTCCAGGGCGGCCTTATCCGGGGGGGTATATAGCGTGCGCGGATCCAGCAACTCATCCAGCAACAGCGGCTGCTGACTCAGATAACGGGCTATCCAGGGGCTGGCACTGCACAGTTTTACCAGTTGTGACAGAGCCAGCGGGTATTCTACTAACAGCGCCATATAAACGCTGCGGCGAGCAATCTGTTCAAGCAAATCCAGCGTGCGGATCAGAGTCACATCCGCATTCGTATTTTGCCCGCAGGCTCCCAGCAACAGCGGCATCAACCGGTCAAAACGTTTACGGCTTTTCACCGGCAGGGAAAGATAACGACGACCCGCCTTCAACAGGCGCAGACGACGCAGACTTTCCCCGGCATCGGTGAAACCCGCCTCCTGCAGCACCGTCTGCGCTGTCTTTTCATTCTCAGTCTCAAGCCCATCCTGCCAGAGCCCGTCCAATATCGCCTGCGGGGTATTCTCCTGCTCCTCAGTCTGGGGCGCATCAAAGACCTGAGCAAAATGACGGTGCACCGTCCGCCGTTGCTGCTCCAGTACTAGCCGATATGCCTCCCAATCGGCATAGCCCATGGAAAAAGCCAGTCGCAATTGGGCTACCGCTTCACAGGGCAAAACATGCGTCTGTTGATCTGCCCAGGCCTGCAGCCGATTCTCGCTCAGGCGCAGAAACTCATAGGCCTGCAACAGTTCGTCCACGGTGATCTGAGGCAAATAATTCTGTTCCCGCAAATAGGCAAAAACATCAAATAAAGCGGGCGTCTGTAAGGCGCGATCCTGACCACCACGAATCAGCTGGAACAGCTGGGCAATAAATTCAACTTCACGAATCCCGCCCTCGCCCAGCTTGATGTTATCGGCCATATCCTTGCGCCGCACCTCACGCATGATCATCGCCTTCATCTCGCGCAGGGATTCAAACGCCCCAAAATCCAGATAATGACGATATACAAAAGGCCGCAACAGACTCATGAGTTGCTCACCGTCCTGGCACGCACCAGCCACCACCTGCGCCTTGATCATGGCGTAGCGTTCCCATTCACGCCCGTGAATCAGATAGTAGTTTTCCATCGCCGAAAAACTGATCGCCAGCGGCCCGCTCTCACCAAAGGGGCGCAGCCGCATATCCACCCGAAACACAAAACCATCCGCGGTCACCGTGTCCAGCACGCGAATCAATGCCTGTCCTAAACGGGCAAAAAACTGGCTATGGCTGAATGACTTTCCATCGTGCTCAATCTCACCTTCTTCCCGATAGGCGAAAATCAGATC
>VAPK010264465.1_pt1 | contig 19450 bp, 12 predicted proteins | sample 3395031 | NCBI WGS metagenome assembly VAPK01 (sample SAMN08290443, study PRJNA428436) | hydrothermal vent metagenome | isolation source: Deep-sea hydrothermal vent chimney 1 | place: Pacific Ocean: Juan De Fuca Ridge
ACCGGGTAGTTGTGTGCCATCAGAATGTCGGTAAACAAAGCTTACCCTTTTCACCAGCATTAAAAAGCGCAAAGCTCCCTCACCAATGACTTTACCTACACCCGGTCCGGATCGTTTTTTCTTTGTGGAATCTTTTACTGACGTTGGTTTGTTTGGTTGCTCAAAACCTATTCTGCCCTGTGGCCTGCTTCTCCGGTTTTGGCGATTCAGTTTTTTCAGATAGGGAATTTTGTTATACAATGTATTAAAATCAGCATTGGCATTAAACTGTATATTTCTGGCATTCTCTACTGTGTTTCCAAGCCGCTGCTGTATGGCAATCGGTGAAGCATTCCAGTTGTATTGCACCTGATAACTTGCCGAGCTGTTTATCCAGCTGGTTAGCGGAAGTTTGGAAAGTGGTAACCGGTAGGTCACTTTTATGGACTGGTTAAAATTTTGCAAGGTTCCCATACTCAGAATCTGATCCCATACCTCTCGTTTATACTCTGCCCATTCTTGTGTGTTTTTATCTGGATATATCTGGGGTTCACGGATATACGCTTTGGCGCCGGCTACGTAATCCAGCGAAAGCGAGCGGGAAAAATCGTATTTGAAAGAGTAATCTCTGTTGTATTTCCAGTCGCGTTTGTAAGTAGGCCTGGTGATGATATCGCCAAAACTTTTATCGCGATACAGGCGGTTGTTGAAGATTCTGTCCATGCTAAAACGGAACGAGAAGGTTTTTGGCCATAGATAAACATTGAAATCCCGAATCCATCTTAACCAGGGGGACGAAACGCTTTTGCTTTTGGCAAAAGGTCTGAAATTCTTAGGCCTGGTACTATAGTTATAACCTAACCCACCCTGATAAGTTTTCAGGCGCTCGGCAGCAATATCAATATTCCGATGATAAATTTGCGAGTAAGCAAAAGAGAAATTGAAGTTTGCCAAATCATAGATCTGAGGTTTTCTGTTTTTGTTTTTCCCGGTATTTGTGCGTTCCTTACGCATGTTCATGATGTTGAAGCTCGTACGCCGGGTATAGTCAATGGCCATCTTCTTTACAGAATCGCGTTTGGCTTTGTTCACGTAAGTGTTCAGGTCATCTTTCAGCTTGGTATCCGGATTTAACGGATTGTACTTTGGTGTGTTTATACTTTTCCCATAGTCAAAATGGACAGGTATTATTAGTCCTGTCTTTTTCGGAAGTAGCTTGCCGAGATCCAAATCTGTAGCAATGGTGTAGTTTACAATGTTGTCTTGTGATATAACATTCAGCTTTTGGTCGAGAGTTCCAAAACCGGCAGAAGAGTATGCCCCATTGACCATCACACGACCAAAGTCGGAGAGATTGGCTTCGAATCTTCCTGTACCTGCCCATCCCGGTTTCTTATTAAAATCGGTAAGACGTAGTTCGTCCACCCAGATAATGGCATCTTTCTTTTGCCCGTCATCATCCAGATTGGTACCTTTCCGTCTGGGATTTCGTACGCCAATCAGAATTCCTTTCACATCACTGAAACTTGGATTTCCCACCACAGTAATTTTGTTCCCGCCATCGTAGGTAACAAATGGCCGGTTCAGGGTAACATTCGAGTTGGGATCACGCATGGCTATGTTACGTTCCTGTTTTGCTTTAATCAGTTTATCCAGTACAATGACCATTCTGTTTTGTTCAGGCCATATGGCATCTGGGTCTGCAGAAGAGGTGTACCAGGGTGTGACTTTCAACGGCATTTCATATTCGTAATAATTCTGTGTAAAGTCGGATCCAATACGAATAAAAACTGTCAGGTCTCCATCTTTCAAATCTTCGTTGGCCAGCAACTTTTCCGCGTGTACATACATTTTTATCTTTTTGTACTGCCGGAAGTCGAAACTTGTGTTTTTGTAAGCACCGCGCGCATCGCCATCTTTCAGGTTGGCTACGGTAAACTGTAGCGATTGCTCATTAAGTCTGACGTAATTGGTAGTTCCGAAATTTACCTCTCTTTTAATACCGGGAGGGATGACATAAGGAATGGGTATCCGGTTGGAGTTTTCCTCCACGTTGACAGTAGAAATAACAAATTTAGTTTGGTTTCCGGCATCACCGGGAAGATATTCTCCCTGGGCAAGTAAAGAATGTAAGTAGTTTCTCCATTCTCCCCTTACCAGTCCAAAGGTGGCAAACCGGCAGATAATAGGCTTTGAGAAACCTTTCATAAATACACGCATAAAGCGGATAGACTGGAAGTTGTCGATGTTGCCCACCACCTTAGTTGGCAACTGTATAGGTACTTTAAACTGATACCATTTTACACTGGTTATGTTGCCGTTGGGAAGGCGAATATTTCCGGCATCATGTACGTCGGTAATATAATTTTTCCCCACCACCATCTGTGTCGGGTCAAGGTTTATCCGGTACTGAAAATAGCGTTCCGATTCATTGAGGGTGTTGTCGTGGTTAAGATCTTCCTGGTTGGGAAGATTTGTAGCGCTGGTTTTGTATGACTCGGGATTTTCGGCATCGGTTGGTGAGTTCCCTTCAGAATTATTGTAATTTTCATACCGTTCCGAAATACTCGAATATTTTGGGTTGTTGTCGTAATCTGTACCGCGGTAATAGTGATAGTCGTCCGCCGATGGGTCTTTTTCAGCCTTCTTATATGCTTCAGAGCCTGTTCCGTAACGGTCATTGATAATTTTCAGGAAGTTATTTTTGAAAAAAGAATCCTCATCTTTGTCTCCCAGTCCGTCGTAACCAACATCCTGATACTTTCGTGACCCTGGTATATTGCTAAATGATTCTACCAGTGCCTGTTTTGTAGGAACACGTCCCCACAGGGTGGTGTCCACATCCTTGACTACTGCGGAAGTGGGAAGCCCGTTTTCATAACTTTTCCGGCCATCGCGTAAAAGATCTTCTGACACATCGCCCAGATCTATATACAGCTGACCGCTGTTGTTCGATCCTTTCGTAAACGGATCCATCATCCAGAATTCGACATACTGAATGTTAGCTGCCTGAAAGTCAGTAGTTTCCAGGCTACGCATAATACCACCCCAGCGTGTTTCGGGGCGTGCCAGGCTGCCATCGGAATTCATACCGGCGGAGTATGGCGTTGGCTTCACATCGTAGTTATACGGTCCTCTTACCGTTGGATAAAATGCCAGATTCAGCACCGGAATATTGGTAATGGTTCCGTTGGGAATGTCTCTATTGGGGAAAACTTCCGTTTCCAGCACCTGACGGGTGGAATTTTTAGAGATCTCATCTTTTGAGATGTTCGGTGGTCGATAAATGCCACGCGTATCGTAAAAAATGGTAGGATCAATCACGTACCAGGCAAATTTGGCTCTGTTTTTTCCATAATCCAGGCCGCTGCTTGAGTATGCTTCCGGAAAAAGATTGGGCTGTCCCTGTGGTGTACTGGCCAAAAACCATGAACTGACACTCATGAGATCGATGGTTGATTTGGCACCTTCAAAATCATCGATGTAGCTGGTTCCCGACTTCCCCACCGTTTTGGAATGTCCGGGTAAGAACTGTGCCATTTCAGCATTGAAATTAATTTTGGAAGCAACTTTGGGGTTGGTTCCCGGCAGACTGGCAAAAAGCTTTGAAAGCCATCGAGAGTTCTTGCTATAAGCCATATCAAGTCCCCAAATGGTGTTGGAAATGGGATCTTCGCCGTAATTTACTTTTTGTGTCAGCGGTCGCTCGTGAAGATTCAATATGGTTCCGCCTAAATGTAAGTTTTTACTGAATTCGTGGTCAATATGAATGCCCATCATCCGCTTTTGCTGCAAGTTGAACATGGAGTTATTTTCCAGCGAAACATGGATAGGTGTTCCCGAATTCAGGATTCCCTGGTTCAAAATAGTTACCCGTCCCAAGGTGTAATCCACGGTATAATCCACATTCTCCGTTAGCGGCACACCACCAGCCGTAACTTTCACCGAGCCGGGGGGAACGTTCATGGCGTTGAGGCTAATGTCAGCACCTGATTGCGATTTGTAATAGCCTTCGATAATATATTTGTTTTTATCGGGAAACTGCTCTGCGCCTGTTTTGGTAAGGGTATATAGCGAATCGTAGGCATACTTGTTGGCCAGGCTTGGATTGTTGGGAAAAACCGAATCGCGGATATATTCTCCGAAAGGCTCCAGCACAGTGAAATACAACCGTCCGTTGCTGGCCTGAAATGTTCCTCCCTGCGTAGCTGCTCCATCTATAAAATCGAAAAAGCCGTCACCACCAGGAATCGGGTTTAGCTGCTGATCCAAATTATCCAGCCCCAGCACATGAATCAAAGGAACGCCTTTCACCCCGGTAGGTCCTTCGGTAAAATATCCAGTCGGAACATCCTGATTGTTACCGGAATAGAGGATGTTCAGGATGAAGCCCTTAGATTGTACCTGATAGGCACCAATGGAATAGACATTTTTCATCATCAGGTTCCACATGGGCATGTGTGTGTTGAGGGTGTTGCTTTTTAAAAGCTTGACTATTAGATTTTTAGGCGATGTGATACCCTGATCTGAAAACTCCCCAATCTGAAAAACGCTGTCGTGTCCAATGACGGTGTATTGAACGGCAACGGCCAGTACCTGATCCCTGTTGAGAGAAGTGTTCAGCGAAATAAACCCCAGCTTTTTGTTGACGGTATATTCCGAAGGTTTCAGTCGCCGGGCATTCTCAAGTTTTACAAAATCCTGACCGGCAACAAAATAGTTATTCTTTCCGATACCCAGCGGGTCACCAGTGAGGTAGGTGGACACCGTATTGATGTTGCGCAACTGGGTGGTGTCCATCCGCTGAATAAGGTCGTTGGAGTTGTTGGTTGGTATGGTGCCGTTGGGCAACGAATGGACGTATTTGTTGAAAATCTCTTTTTGCTTTCCTTCGGCCAGGTCTGTAAAGGCGATAATGTTGCGGTTCTCTTCTGTTGCCGGGCCGATATTGGTGACCCAGACTTCTATTTTGGTGATGTTTATGTCCGAAGTGATGATCGGTAATGTACTCAGTGCTTTCTCGTAATGGTCGCGGAAAAACTGACTCAGAAAAAAATGTCGATTGTCTTCGTAATCCAACGGAGTCAGCTTAAAGCTGTTTTGCTGGGCTCCGTTTTGAACAGTAATGTTTTTTGTTTCGCTCTGCTGCTGCGAGAAAACAGCTGTAACGGAGGTTTTGCCAAATTGCAACTTAGTCTTAATGCCGAACAGGCTTTGCGCTCCCGTAATCAAAGTGGAGTTTAGCGGCAGGCTGACGTTTCCTGCTTCGATACTTTGGATAATATCATCTTTACTTCCTTCGTATTTCAGTTTTAACTGATTTTCAAAATTAAAGGAAGATTCAGTATTGTAGGCAGCTTTAAAGGTGAGCTTGGTCCCTATTTTGGCCGTTACGTTCATCTGAATTTTTTCGTTGAAGTCGAAATTGGTGGTGTGCCGTTGCCGTACATCCAGTGCCGGGTCATCACGGAAATTGGAGAGTACGCCGAAACTTATTTCTGCTGATCCTTGTGGCCGAATGTCGATGGCATTGCTGCCAAAAATCTGCTCAAAAGCTTTTCCTTTAATGTAAAGTTTGGGTATAAGTCGCTTTCCTTTGTCAGTACCTGCTGTCTGTGCGTTCTGCTGCCAGAATTTCTCAACACCTCTTTTCATCTGTAGTTTCTGATAATCTGCAAAATCCAGTGTGGTGGGTGTGCGGTATTCAAAATAACCTACTTTGGTAACAAATTCATACGAATCGGTGGCTGGATTGTAGATGATCTCCTGCTTGATGTTGTTTGGACTCTTAAGAAACAGCGGGCTTTGGTTAAGGGTGTCGAGATAAGGATTCCCGGTAACCTCACGGAATGGGTAAATTAGCTGATGCTGAAGGGTATCAGTCAAAGTACTGTCTGCCGTTTGTGCAAAAACGGGATTCACTGTCAGCATGGCAATTGCCATGACTGCCAACACTAAAAACAGTTTTTGCGAGAAGTAAAGATTAATGTCCCTCAACTTATTTTTTTTAGCTAACATGTGCCGGTAAAGGCACTTTTGTATCTATAAGTTTTTTAAAGCTTCTTTTATCAATGCCTCAACGCTGTCAAAATCCGATTGCTTTAAGACCTTATCCAGCACTTTTGAGGCGGTAGTTTTGTTAAAACCAAGGATTAACAACCCTGATAACGCTTCATTTTTCATTGTATTGTGGGAAACGCCAACTTTGTCGGGGAAGAACTCCTGTTTTATTAGCTTGTCTTTCAGATCAACCACAATACGCTGTGCCGTTTTTGCACCAATGCCTTTGACGCTTTGCAAAATAGGGGCATCACCAGTCGAAATAGCATTGTATGCTTCCTCTGTTGTCAGCGACGAAAGTACCAGCCGCGCTGTGTTGGCTCCTACTCCTGAAACGGAAATCAGTGCTCTGAACAAAAACCGCTCAGCTTCATCAGCAAATCCATAAAGAATTTGTGCATCTTCACGAACCACAAAATGAACATAAAGTTTTACAGACTCGTTATCTTTAATTTTTTCAAAAGTGTTGAGTGAAATGTTAATCAGGTAACCTACTCCCTGATTATCAATGATAACATAGGTTGGGTTCTTCTCTACTAATCTTCCGCTGAAATATTCGTACATGTTGCTGCCGGGTTTTGTTCGTGTAACCAACTTAAAAAACAAAAATACAATTTATCCTAAATGATAAACGAGTGAAAGCTTTTTTTTCATAAACCTGCAATCATCTGTTTTGTTACTTTTGCTAAAAATTTCATTATGGACGAACAAAAACTTACCAGCATAGCTGAACTGGGCGAATTTGGACTGATTGACCACCTGACAAAAGAGATAAAACTAACACAAAAATCTACGGTTACCGGTGTGGGTGACGATGCTGCCGTCTTAGATACCGGTGGTAAAAATTATACGCTCGTCTCCACCGATTTGCTCATCGAAGGTGTTCATTTCGATATGGCATATACACCTTTGAAGCATCTGGGATATAAATCTGCCATTGTCAATTTCTCGGATATGGCTGCCATGAATGGTGTTCCGCTGCAAATTGTTGTGAGTCTCGGTATTTCGTCCAAATATTCTCTGGAGGCTCTGGAAGAGTTTTATGCCGGTATCAACAAAGCCTGTGAACTTTATAATGTTGATTTTGTGGGTGGCGATACCAGCAGCAGTGTACACGGGTTGTTTATTTCCGTTACGGTGATAGGAGAGGTGGAAAAAGATAAGGTTACTTATCGTAAAGGAGCAAAACCAAGTGACATTTTGTGTGTTACAGGTGATTTGGGTGGCGCTTACATCGGCCTGTTACTGCTGGAGCGGGAGAAAAAGGTTTTTCAGGCTAACCCGGATATGCAGCCCGAAATGGCAGGCAAAGAATATGTTTTGGAAAGGCAACTAAAACCGGAAGCCCGTACCGATATGGTGAAAAAATTGAAAGAAAAAGGTATTGTCCCGACTGCTATGATTGATATTTCCGATGGGCTGGCTTCCGAAGCTTTGCATATTGCCAACTCTTCCGGCACCGGCGTGGTGATTTATGAAGAGAAGATTCCTGTTGACCAAAACACTTTTGACACTGCTCGTGAATTTGATTTGATTCCATCGTTGGCGGCATTGAACGGTGGTGAAGATTATGAGTTGCTCTTTGCTGTAGCACAAAAAGATTACGAAAAAATAAAAGATATGTCCAATGTCAGTATGATTGGCTATATGACAGAAGCTGCGGAGGGAAATAGGCTCATAACACCTGATAATCAGTCTATTGAACTAAAGGCACAGGGCTGGGATGCGTTGAAAAAAGAGAAATAGAACGCTGTTTTTTGCTTTATTATTGATAAGATTCTCCTCCTGATACAAATCAAAAGATTTTATATCTTTGCTTTATACCATACAATGGCACCATAATGATTTCAACGCATACATTTGTTTCCGTGTCGTTTAGTGATTTTGAGGCTAAATTTAAACATGCACTAAATACAATTGAATTTAAGCCTACGCTGGCTTTTGCTTTTATATCTGTCGAATTTTCTTTTCCTCCTCTTGTGGATATGTTCAGAGAACAACAAATTGTCTTGTTTGGAAGCAGCACCGGGGGAGAAATTTTGTTTGATGCCGGGATGGAATATATTGGTGACAAGTCTGCTGTTGTCGTTCTGACGAATATTCCATCCACGAGTTTTCAACTATATCTTATGAACCGGGGCAAGCTCTCTTCCTTTGAATTGGGGCAGGCTATGGGAGATAAAATAGCGGCCTCTTTCAAACATCCGTCAGCTATTATTGGCAGCAGTGGCATACTTACGGATGGACAGGCTCTGGTAGAAGGTGTCCTTAGCAAAACCAAAAATGATTTTGTTATGTTTGGCGGGCTTGCCGGTGACGATGCGCTTTTTGAGAAGACTTTTGTTTTTACTGATCGGACCATCTCCGATAACGGAGGTCTGGTTCTGGTTTTTGATCAGGATAAAATTGAATTGTCGGGGATGACCAGCAGCGGGTGGATTAGCCTGGGGGCAGAATTTACTGTAAACAGGTCTAAAGGAAATACCGTTTTTGAAATTAATGATCTGCCTGCACTTGACATGTACATGAATTATCTGAATGTAAAAGAAGATGACCTGCCGGGTATCGGGATAGAATATCCTTTCATGGTGAAAAAGGGTGATGGATCTTCTGTCTTAAGAGCTGTTACCGGTATTGATAAAGAGCGACGCAGCTTAATATTTGCCGGTACTGTTTCGCAGGGTTCCACGGTCTCTTTCTCCACCTCTCCCGGGTTTGAGATAATGGAGAATACACGGGAAAAGATTATTTCTTACCATAATAAAAACCAAAAAGCCGATTTGATGCTATTGTTTTCCTGTATTGCCCGCCACATTGCTCTGGGTCCGCTTATATCTACCGAAATAAAACTGGCTTCCATAAAATGGAGAAAGCCGTTAGTCGGTTTTTTTACTTACGGTGAGGTAGGCAACAACGAAAACGGTAATTGCTCTTTTTATAACCAAACTTTTACGCTGGCTTTGATAAGCGAAAAGAGGAAGTAAAGCTTTATGCAGAAAATTATTCAACAACTGTCCCATCAACTTGCTCGTATTAATGAGGTGGAAGACATCACCAGACTGAAACTTGAGATGCAGGAAGAATTGAGCCGGCTGGCCATGGAAGTTGATATTATCGATTTTAAACTGCAGCGGGCATTAAAGGACAAGAATATTGTCAACTCGCTGCTGACCAAGACTTCCGAGGATTTGAAAAGAGCATTACAGAAACAGGAAAGTCAGGCTGAAATGCTGAATATTCTTTTGGACACTATTCCTGCATTGGTCTATTTCAAAGATAGTGCTCTTCGTTATCAGATTGTTAATAAAGCTTTTATAGAGTTCTCCGGACTTGTACGTACAGATGTGATAGGAAAGACACTAACAGAGGTATTTCATCATTATTTACCGGAAGGGAAATACCAGATGCTGGAGAAACAGGTGATTCAAGATGGTAGCTTTTTTTATAATGTGGAAGAGCTGGTTGAGCAAAATGAGAAAAAAATCTGGGTACATACCAATATTGCTCCGGTACGTAATGATGAGGGAGAAATTATTGGGTTAATTGGTATTTCCTGGGATATCAGCAGCCAGAAGAACTACGAACAACAGCTTAGAGATGCCCGCGATATGGCCGAGGAAGGGGTGCGTATCAAAGGTCAGTTTCTTACCAATATGAGCCACGAAATAAGAACACCCCTCAATGGAATTATTGGTATGGCGGAAATCCTGCGACAGACAGCCCTTCAAAAAAAACAGGAAGATTATCTGGATAATCTGTTAAATTCAGCCAGACATTTGATGGGCCTCATCGAAGATGTTTTTGAGTTCTCAGCTATTGAATCGGGCAAATATAAACCGGAAACAGGTAAATTTTCTTTGTCACGGCTCCTGGATCAGGTAGAAAAGGAATTCGAAAATATGGCCGATAAAAAGGGGATAAAAATTCAGTTAAAAACCGATCCAAAACTACCGGATTTTTTCATTGGTGACAAAAATTCCCTGCGTATCGTGTTGCGAAATCTATTGAATAATGCTGTTAAATTTACCCATGAAGGTAATGTGGTACTGGATGTTAAACCTGAGAAGCCATTAAAAAACGGATCGCTTTCGCTACGGTTTGAAGTAAAAGATACCGGTATCGGAGTAAAAGATATTCATTTAAATAAAATTTTTGAAAGCTTCTCACAGGTGGACATTTCCACCACAAAAAACTACCAGGGAACAGGCCTGGGGCTGGCTATTTCCAAACGGCTGGTAGAAGTTATGAAGGGCAAAATCGGGATGCATAGCACCGAAGGAAAAGGGTCAGTCTTTTGGTTTGTCATCCCTTTGAAAGCTGAAATGCCTGAAGAAGAGACTTTTGATGAATCAAAGATCATTGAGATGTTGAAAGAATTCAGGATCCTTATGATAGAAGATAACCTGATCAACCAAAAGATTAATAAGGTAATTTTTGAAAAAAACGGCTGTAAACTTGACATAGCCAACAATGGGAAAGAGGGACTGGGAAAATACATAGATAACCCGTATGATCTGATACTGATGGATGTTCAAATGCCTGTTATGGATGGCCTTGAGGCAACACGAAAAATAAGACAGTTCGAGGAAAAGCAGGGTAAACGCCATGCTTTTATTGTGGCGCTAACGGCCAATGCCCTGGAGTCGGATCGCAGAAAAACCAGAGAAGCGGGGATGGATGGCTTTATTGCCAAACCTTTCAACCCCAAAGATCTTTTAATAATCCTGCATAACCTGATAATCAATAAATAACAGATGGGTGTTGTCGAATTTTTCGCGTTGGTGCTTTCGGGTGTTTTGGTAGGATTTATCAACACACTGGCAGGTGGTGGAAGTATTATTTCATTGTCTATTTTGATTATGCTGGGACTACCGGCCACTGTGGCTAACGGTACAAACCGTGTAGCTATTGCGTTGCAAAACCTGGTTGCTGTTTCCAGTTTTAAACAACAAAAAGTGCTTGAATTGCGCAAGGCACTTTACCTTTCCATTCCTGCTATTTTGGGCTCGCTTGTGGGGGCATGGGTGGCTGTTGACATCAACGAAGCTATTTTTGAAAAGGCCATTGGTGTCATTATGCTGGTAATGCTCGTTTTTGTTTTGTTCAAACCACAGCAATATATATACGGCAGAGCCGAAATCAGTAACAAACCGGTGCGCTGGGTTACCTATGTCGCTTTCTTTTTCATTGGTATTTACGCTGGTTTCATCCACATGGGAGTGGGCTACTTTTTGCTTGCCGGTATTGTGCTGGGCGCCGGATACGATTTGGTCAAAGCCAATGCCATTAAGGTACTGATAGTCCTGGCTTATGCCCCGTTTACACTCGCTATTTTTTATTTTAACCATGAGATTAACTGGACTTTTGGATTGGTGATGGCTTTGGGAAATATGGTCGGTGCCTGGATTGCCTCACGCATGGCAGTCAAAAGAGGGGTGACCTTTGTAAAATGGGTAATCGTGCTGGTCATCTTGATGACTGCGGCTCAAATGTTTGGAATTTACGACTTCAAGAGTCTGTTTCTTCCCTTCTTGAGCCAGACGCCGGCACATCTGTAAACTATTGAAACTCAAAATATACTATTATGAAAAAATATCTTCTCGGTTTTATTTCACTGACAATACTGGCTTTTTCATCTTGCCAGCCTGTCAAAACTCATAATGAGAAAATTCTTGGAAAATACGTGTTGGTCATTCATGGCGGTGCCGGTGTGATTGAAAAAAAGCTGATGACACCCGAAAAGGAAAAGCTGTATCACGACAAGTTGCAACAGGTTATTGATTCGGGTGTGCTTATCCTAAAACGGGGTGGTTCGGCGCTGGATGCAGTGACAAAATGTATCACCATGATGGAGGACTCTCCCCTTTTTAATGCCGGCAAAGGTTCTGTTTTTAACGAAAGGGGCCAGAATGAAATGGATGCCTCCATTATGGATGGCAAAAACCTTATGGCCGGGGCGGTAGCCAATGTACACACGATCAAGAATCCCATTCTGGCGGCACGTGCGGTGATGGAACATACACCCCATGTTTTGCTTATTTCAAAAGGCGCTGAGATTTTTGCAAAAAAGCAGGGGCTACAAATGGAAGACAGTAGTTACTTTTTTACGGAGAGCCGCTGGAAATCGTATTTGAAGGTAAAGGCCAAAATGGCACAAGGTGAAAAACATGGAACCGTGGGTGCGGTAGCTTTGGATAAACAGGGAAATCTTGCTGCCGGAACTTCCACCGGCGGAATGACTTACAAAATGTATGGCCGTGTGGGTGACTCGCCCATTATCGGAGCCGGCACTTATGCTGACGATGCTACCTGTGCCGTCTCGTGTACAGGCCATGGCGAATACTTTATACGTAATGTGGTGGCTTACGACATTGGTGCTTTGATGAAATATTCCGGCCTTAGCCTGAAAGAAGCGGCCAATTATGTTATCCTTGTCAAACTGAAAAAGCAAGGTGGCGATGGGGGTATTATTGCCGTTGACCGTTCTGGTAATTTTACCATGACTTTTAACACCCCCGGTATGTTTCGCGCCTATGCCACGTCCAAAGGTTTCCATGGGGTGGCCATGTATGGCGATGAAAAATAGCCTCTTCTTCGGGTAGCATCCATTTACAGCGTTTCGATTCCTGCAAGACAGCTCCCGAATACCTTAAAAACCAGCTTAAAATCGGACTGTTTCTATAAGAATTGTTCCAGTTTTCCGGTTTCTTTTACGCGGATCCCTTTGGGCGTATCCTCAAGGGTACAGGCTTCCTGATAGAGGTCATGTTCAAAAAACAGAATGTAATTGTTTTCCAAGGCCTCAGTGTAAAAGCGTTCGCGGTCTTTCAGCGTAAGCAATGGTCGGGTGTCATAAGCCATAATCCAGGGCATGGGAATGTGTGCCGCCGAAGGCATAAGGTCGGCCATGAAAACCACCGTCTTCCCGTTGACTTTTATGTGAGGAATTAACTGGCCATCGGTATGGCCGGAATAGAGCTTGAAGAGGATATTCGGGATATATTCACCCTCTTCTTCAATTAGCTTCAGATGGCCGCTTTCCTCGATGGGCAAAATATTTTCTTTTAAAAAAGAGGCTTTTTCGCGCCTGTTGGGATGCGTTGCCCAGTCATATTGTTTCCGGCTTGTCCAGTAGGCAGCCTGGGGAAAAGCCAGCTCAAAACCGGTTTTGTCGGCAGTATATTGCACGCTGCCACCGCAATGGTCAAAGTGCATGTGGGTAATCACCATATCGGTAATTTCCTCTGGTTCTACTCCGGCTTTTTCCAGCGAAGATACCAGAGTGGATTCTCCGTTCAGATAGTAATGTTTGAGAAACTTTTCGTCCTGTTTACTGCCAATGCCATTGTCAATCAGTATCTTTCGGCTACCATCCTCTACCAAAAGGCATCGCATCGCCCAGTTAGCAAGATTATTTTCATCGGCGGGATAAACCTTCGACCACATCACTTTGGGCACCACGCCAAACATGGCACCACCATCTAATTTCAAATTTCCTGTTTCTATGGGTGTTAATTTCATATACTTCGATTTTAACTATTGTTGAACGTATCCGTTATTTGCCCCAAATCTACAAATTTTCTGTTTAACGGTTTCCCCAAAGGACGATGGCGAAAAAGATAATCTTTTGTATTTTTGCATGCATTATGCAAGAAAAAACTTCCTTTACCATAGCAGGAAATATCGTTGACCTGCAAAATGAGAAAATTTTCAAAGGCCGTCTATACGTTGAGAACGGTACTATCAAATCCATTGTGCCGGATGATACCGTAACGGAAGAGCAAACTCTATTGCCCGGGCTGATAGATGCTCATATTCATGTGGAAAGTTCCATGCTGATACCCTCCGAATTTGCCCGTCTCGCGGTGGTTCACGGAACGGTGGCAACGGTTTCCGATCCACATGAAATTGCCAATGTGCTGGGTATCGATGGGATTAAATTTATGATTCAAAATGGGAAAAAAGTACCATTTAAGTTTTATTTTGGTGCTTCGGCCTGCGTCCCGGCTACCCCTTTTGAGACATCTGGCGCCAGCCTTGGCGAAAAAGAGTTGGACTACCTGCTTTCTCTTGACGAGATAAAATATCTTTCGGAGATGATGAACTTTCCGGGCGTTATCAACCGGGTTCCCTCGGAGATGAGAAAAATTGAGATTGCCAAAAAATATCACAAACCTGTAGATGGCCATGCTCCTGGTGTAAAAGGTGAAGACGCCCGTAATTATGCTTCTGCCGGGGTAAGTACCGACCACGAATGTTTCACGTTGGAGGAAGCACTGGAGAAAATCCGTTTTGGTATGAAAATTCAAATTCGTGAAGGGAGTGCTGCCAAAAACTTTGAAGCGCTCATCGACCTGATGAAAGATCATGCCGACAAAGTTTTGTTTTGCTCCGACGACCGCCATCCCAACGATCTTGTTGCAGGCCACGTAAACGATTTGATAAAACGGGCTGTGGCAAAAGGACATGCTCCGCTGAAGGTTCTGAAGAGTGTGATTGTCAATCCTATAGAGCATTACAAATTAGACGTGGGTATGTTGCGTGAAGGCGATCCGGCAGATATGATTGTGGTGGATAATCTGGAGAATTTTGATGTGAAAGCAACTTACATTCAAGGGCAAAAGGTTGCGGAAAATGGTCGCAGCCTGATCCTTTCGGTCGAAGAAGAAATACCCAATAAATTTCTGGCCGAAGCAATTTCGGTAGAAGATATCTGTGTGAAAGCTCAGGGTAAAAAAATTAAAGTCATAGAATCTTATGATGGTGAACTGATTACCGGTATCCTGGAGGTCTCTCCAAAAGTTATGGCAGGTAACGTGGTAAGCGATGTGGACAAAGATGTGCTAAAAATGGTTGTGCTTAACCGTTATGAAAAAGCAAAACCGGCAGTGGCTTTTATTAAGAATGTGGGACTTAAGAGAGGCGCTTTCGCCTCCAGCGTTGCACACGACAGCCATAACATAGTAGCAGTTGGTATCAGCGATGAAGCTATAACGCAGGCTATAAATGCCATTGTCGATGCCAAAGGAGGCATTGTTGTTGTCAACGATGGAAAAGTTGAAATGCTATCGCTTCCTGTAGCCGGTTTGATGTCCAATGACGATGGCTATCGTGTGGCAGCGCGTTATGAAGAACTGGATAAAATGTTACATGATATGGGTGCTACCCTTCGCGCTCCATTTATGACACTCTCTTTCATGGCGTTGCTGGTTATTCCCAATTTAAAACTGAGCGACAAAGGTTTGTTTGATGGACGCACCTTTAGCTTTACTTCACTTTTTGCATAGGGACTGTTCCTCTGGTGGCTTTCATGCATAAGGTGTGGCAAATATGTTAGTCGATACTTTCTGATTCCGGCTTCTCTTCTTTTATTTAGACCAGTTATAAAAGTACATAAAACCTTAACATATAGACATATTTATTTTTTTATAGAAGTTTTACATTTATTTTTGTAGAAATTATTTTGGACTATGGCACATTTTGAAATTGATATTGAAATGCTGGAAATGGCAGCAGGGAAATTAAGAGCTATTTCTCACCCCATGCGGATTGCTATTTTGGAGTTATTAGCACAGGAAGAGGCTTTAAGCGTTACGGAAATTTATAAAACACTTAATATAGAGCAGGCTACCGCTTCTCATCATCTCAATATTTTGAAAAGTAAGAGAGTGCTGGTTTCCAGACGAAAAGGAAAGAAAATTTTCTATTCTTTGCGAAGCAATACGCTGATGGAAATTATAGAATGTATCAACCGTTGTAACAAAGAATAGTAAGATTCAGATTAAAAATCCCACTCCTCATTAATTTCCCAGTTGGCACGCAGCCGTGCCATATTTTTAAAATAAATCACTTTCTCCGGTAGCTGTTTTTTCAGGTAATTACCCGGATCCCATTTTCTATTACCGTTACGATCGAAAATGACTTTGAAAAGATATTTTCCCGGCGTAACACGTGGAAAATGCAGTACTGTTGCTCCTGAGAAGTAGCGAATGGCCACGGGTGTTTCTTTTTCAGTCAGGATTTCAAAAATGTAATCTCCTGGTTTTTCAGGCTTTAGCGTAACATTCAGATCGCTATACTCTTTCAACGCTTTGCTATGTAGAGACAGTGTGATTTTATTGTTGTAAAAGTGGTTCCAGCCTATCACACTGGAATCCGGTAGGGAAAGCTGGTAAGCGCTGCCATCCTTAATTTTTATAGGAAAATACAGCCGCCTGTGCAAACTGTCCAGAAAAGTGAATGGCGGATGGTACAGGCTGTCTTTGCCATGTACAAAAAGAATAGAATCCGGTAGAACTTTTTCAACCGGCTGCCCGAAAGTAAGTATCACTTTTTGGCCGGGTTTTATCTTCCATGAGACATTAGTTTTCCATGACAGGTATGTTTTTTTCTTTATCTGTGTATGTTTTTTTCTTTTCCGGACAAGTTTCTGTTTTGGAATAACCCGCAAAACAGGATTGCCCAGTGTGTCTTGCCCGTTTAAGACCAACAGGTTCAATGTGTCCGGATGAGGAAGGTGCAAAAACCAAAGAAGTGTATCCCGGCTTTTGGTCCATTCGCTTCGGTGCCATACACTATCAGGATGGTAATTTAAAGATTGAATGGAAATGTCTTTTCCGGGTATATTAAAGACAAACTGTACCGTATTGGGACGAATGAGTTTGGTTTTCATGAGCTGTTGAACAGTGTCTGGTTCCAGAAAAAGATAAAGTTGGTAAAAAGATATTTTGGTATTGGCAACCGAATCGGCCAGATGCCAAAGCGAATCGGATACCATTTTGGCAGAATCAGGCGGAAGCTTGACAATCAGGGTATCCAGTAAGGAAGAATCGATCTGAGGCGCAGGCCTGTACTGGGGCTTAACGAGCGAATCCAGAAAGGCAATTTTTTCGGTAGGCTGGTCAAAAGTAAGGCTGTAATTCTCATCTTTCAGGGCAAAAATCAAATAAGAAGTATCGGCCAATCCCGAAAACATGAAATCCCCATTTTTATCGGTTTTACTCAAATAATAGGGCTTCACGCGAAGCGGAAGACTGTCTAACGGGATGGTATCGTTGTTATTTTTATACAGCATGACAAATACGTCATCAGCCGGTTTCAGGTCATCGGCATTGACCACCTGTCCCCGCAGGCTCATGGAATCGACACTACTCCCTGTAGAAAAAACATAGGTGTAGTTGTGCAATGGGTTACCTTCGGTGATATCCTGAATGGCATCGCCAAAAAAGACGGAGTAGGTGGTGTTGGGTTTTAAAGCTTCCTTAAAACTGATAGATAAAGTCTTGCCTTTCAGACGAAAATCCGGGATTTCAGCCATAGGTGGTGAAACCAGCAGTTGCCGCGTGATTTTGTCTAATTTTATGTATTCATCAAAGGTTATCCTGAATTTATTTCCTGTGAAGTTTGTGCTGTGGTTGGCCGGAACACTTTTGACAACCTTAGGAGGCGTTACATCTTTAGGGCCTCCGGTTGGTGCAATGACATTAGCACAGCGGTATAAGCCTGTTACCACAAATAATACGCCTGCCAGCTGTAATAGTTTCCGGAAAAGAGGAAATGATTTCATCAATACAAAGATGCAAAAAATAAATCATCACCGGTGAGGGCAATGAAAAAGAGTTTACAAAACAATCCGGCTATTTTGAAAATGAATTTAGTGTAACGTCAAATCCCAAAACAGAATTAGGAGGAATGGAACCCGACTGGGTATTGCCGTATCCCAAAGCCGATGGAATGAGCAACTTGATTTTGCCGCTTACGCCAATGAGCTGAAGTCCTTCCTGCCAGCCTTTTATAACACCCGAAAGCGGAAACTTAATACCTGTTCCCTGGTCAAAAATTTTACCATCCAGAAAATAACCTTTATAGCTTACAATTAAGTAGGCGCTGAGTGTAGGATGTTTTGCAGTGCCGCTGTCCTGAATGACGTAATAAAGTCCGGAACTGGTAAACTCCCCTTTCAGGTTGTGTGCCGAGACATAATTTAAGATGAGGTCATGATCTGTTTCTGCCTGTTTTTTAGTACTGTTTTTGGAACACCCGGCAAAAGTGAACACCAGTACCAGCAAACCCATTGCCATTAGGATAACTTTCTTCATGTTTTTTGTTCTTTTGAATAGTTGGCAAAAATAAGAAAAATCGAATATTAGCCTTGCTTCAATAGTCGGTCAACCAGGCCGGGTAATGCTTCACCGGCTTTTTGTCGGATAACTTCCATATTTGAAATGCCGTGCACGGTAAATGCTTTGGGATCTACGTAATACTTAGGGATTTCCTGCTCTACAGAATGGATTAATCCGGCAGCGGGATAAACCACCATGGAAGTACCGATAACCATGAAAATGTCTGCCGTTTTTACCAGTTCTGTCGCCTTATCAATCATGGGAACAGCCTCGCCAAACCAAACGATATGCGGACGAAGTTGCGAGCCTTTTTCACACTTATCACCCAGCTTTATCTCCCAGTGATCCAGCTTATAAACCAGATTTGGGTCGATGGTGCTACGTACTTTTTTCAATTCGCCATGCAGATGAAGCACCTTTGAGGAACCGGCTCGCTCATGCAAGTCGTCCACGTTTTGGGTGACAATTTGCACATCAAATTTCTTTTCGAGCCGCACGAGGGCGTGATGGCCGGCATTGGGTTCCACTTCAAAAAGTTGTTTGCGCCGTTGGTTATAAAATTCCAGTACCATTTTGGGATTTCGTACCCATGCTTCCGGTGTAGCTACCTCTTCGATACGGTGATTTTCCCACAATCCGTTGCTGTCGCGAAAAGTGCTAATGCCACTTTCGGCGCTCATCCCGGCTCCGGTTAATATGATAATACGTTTCATAGCGTTACTTTTTGTGATGTCAAGATACAAAAAAAGGTACCCCGCACGGAGTACCTTTTTTTACTGAAAAATATTACGCTATTAGAAAATTTTCATGTCATCGTAAACTTTCATAACATCTTTCACATGTTGCGAAGAAGCGCGTAGCAGCGCCAGCTCTTCATCGTTCAGTTTAATTTCGATGATCTCTTCTACGCCGTTGCGGCCCAGCTTAACCGGTGAACCAAGGTAAACATCTTTTTCGCCCCATTGGCCGTCCAGACGGACACAGCAGGGGAAAATATGGTTTTGATTCTGGATGATGGATTCAGCCATCTGAGCGGCAGAAGCTCCCGGGGCATACCATGCGGAAGTTCCCAGCAGGTTTACAATCTCACCACCTCCTTTTTTGGTGCGCTGAACGATAGCATCCAGTTTTTCCTTTGAAATAAGCTCGGTTACGGGAATACCCGAAACAGTGGTGTAACGCGGCAACGGAACCATGGTGTCGCCATGTCCGCCCAGCAGCAAAGCCTGAATATCCATTGGAGAAACATTCAACTCTGTGGCAATAAAAGCGCGAAAACGGGCAGTGTC
>VAPK010011836.1_pt1 | contig 19441 bp, 18 predicted proteins | sample 3395031 | NCBI WGS metagenome assembly VAPK01 (sample SAMN08290443, study PRJNA428436) | hydrothermal vent metagenome | isolation source: Deep-sea hydrothermal vent chimney 1 | place: Pacific Ocean: Juan De Fuca Ridge
CCGGTTTGAGCTCTTCTAAAAACTTCTTCACCGTTTTTGTAAACTATTTGGTTGACACCATCATAGGTTATGACTACGTGATACCAGGTGTTGATTTCCACCGGAAAAGATTCACCTCCATCCCAATCCCAATGCGGTTGCCATGCGTATTGAAAGTATCCGTCTCGAACGGCAGCTTCATATACTGACTCTTTATTAAAAATAAGTTGTTCACCATTGGTTGTATCCGATTTGAACCATAATGAAACACTCCATTTATCCGTTTCACCCGGCGATAAAACTTTTCCTGTATCTATATAGTCGTCTGTGCCATCAAATAGAGCACAATTGTTGATTTTCCCTTCACTTGGTGATGTTCCATTTACCTCGACACCATTGAGATCATTTCCACTACTATCTTTCACTTCCCCATCTGTACCGTTCCATGAGCATTCATCGAAACGATAGTCGGCTAGAAGATTGTCAGGGCACAACAAACCATCTCTCTGGGTACCGTCATAATTGTATAGCTCTTTTTCGTTATTGTAGATGCTGTTTATCTGGTCATTTGTCAGGGCATTTTGATAAAGCTTCAATTCATCAAGTATTCCATTAAAGGGGGGGGCACCTTCCCAGTCCGTTTTTCCCAGAAGCAAACCCAGGTCATCCTCGTTTTTATCTTTGGTCATCGTTTCATCGATGACAATATTTCCGTTTAGATACATTTTAATGCTTCTGCCTTGGCTTCTGATAGCAATGTGATACCATTTTCCAGTTTCGAAAATATTTTTATCGCTACTGAAAGATTCCTGGTCTGGTTGATTTTTCATATTCACATGTACTTCTCTGTCTTTCGTGATATAAAATTCGATTTTTTTCGCCAGAACTCCGGTCCATGTTTTGGAGGTGTCTATATCGTTGACTTTCATCCAAAACATTATGGTGAAATCTTGCTCGGTATCGATAATCTGACTTGAGGTTTCGATGGTCTTTGCATTATCCCAGTCACCTCCTGTAAACTCCGCTCCACGGTTGATCCAACCAGTTTTGGGCTGAGTACCGTGATAGGTGGTTGCATGATAGCCATTGTCGCTGCTATCGACTACTTCATCGGTCGTGCCATCCCATTGGCAGGTATCAAAACGATAATCTGCAACAGGAAGAGTCATACTGCAACATACAGCGTCGTGGTTTTCGGGATCGACAGTATGGTTTTCACATACTTGCGTATGCGATTCGCTCATCGACGTATCACAAGCGGCAAATGCGTATGCGGAAAAGAGAATCAGCAGTCCGAATATTTTTTTCATCAAATCTACTCGTCGCTATCCGTTTGCAGACAAATTTGTTCTTCGGGATGATCTTTACAGACTATTTTTTTCAGTGCGTCGTTCTGTTTTTTGAGTTCCTTGATGGCTTCGGTCAAAAGTGCCGTGAGCTCGCCATAACTCATACTGTAGAATTTATCATTTTTCGTCGGTGGCGTAACAACTTCCGGTACGATTTTTTCGACTTCCTGTGCGATAAATCCGATTTCTCTTCTTGAGGAATTGTCGTCTTTCCATCGGAATGTCACACCTCTGAGTCGTTCCACTTTTTCAAGAGGATTTTTGATGGTTTCAATCTCTTTTTTCAGACGTCTATCAGAAGATTCTACCCATTTTTTCGCTTTTGCTTTTCCATTTACATAAAGTTTAAAATCATTACCACTGGATTGCTTTGTTGCCGTCGCAATACCTACTATGCCATCTTCTCTGATAGTCAAAAAATTTGCCCCTTTGCTTCTGATCGCAAAATCTATATATCCTTCCCCATCAGTATCGCTATTGACATAGCTGATATGTCCGGCTGCCCCTTCACTGTCGGCTTGTCCAAAAGTCAACAAACCTGCCCGTTTACCATTCGGAACATTCGGGGTAAGGACACTGAGCGCCCGTGACCAATCTACAGAAGTATCGTTTTGGATAGTCACTATCGTGCCGTCTTCATGATCGACCGAACCTATGATATGGAGCATCGATGCCGGACTTTGCGTTCCAATACCGACCCTACTCCGGAAATAACCATACCCGCTATCAACGTAGAGTCCGTAATTATTCGCCGCTCTTGAAGCCCATCCGTAAAGTGCGACATTCATATCCGCATTTTCTCCGTAAGCTGTGGCTACAATACCGTAATTATTGCCGCTTCCTCTTTCTGTTCGTACATCGAGTGCGCGATCTTCACTGCTTTCCGTGGTGGTAACAGCCATTTTCGGCTCGCCATATTTTCCGTCTGCACCTATCCAGAGTCTTCCCGTATCGGTCAGTTTCATCTGTGTGGTACCGTCTTTTTCCACTTTCCAACCATAAAGCGTCTGTACGCAAAGCATTATGCCCAAAAAGAGTACAAGTGGTTTGTTTTCAGTTTTCATTCGTTTTCCTTGATCAATTCTTTTGTAGAATCAAAGCAACTTCCATACCATGCCTACTATTTGGCGGAGTTTGTTATAATATCGGCAAAAACCGAGGAGTCCGCACCTATGTCCACCCTGCCGGCTACGGCCGAACTTATCGAAATGGCCACCGATCTGCACCTGATTTTCGTCCTCACCACGATCTTCGTCGCGGTGGTGAGCTTTTTTTTCATCTTTTCCGACAAAGATTTCCGCGCTTTTTCGAAGTGGGTGGAGAGTATCGCCCTGCAATACTACTTCATGCTCGGATCGCTCTTTTTCACGGGGTTGATTCTCTGGACGACGGAGAGTTTCGTGCTCCACTGGAAGATCTTCATGATGGTCGGTGCGATGGTCGTCATACTCTTTACCAGCATCAGGCTTCATCGCATCTACAAAAAGACACGGCTCAACGACATCCCCTCGCAGCTTGCGTTCAAATCCTACGCCAAGCGCAAATATCTCGCCGATATCGCTCTTTTGGTCGGCACGGCGGCGATCGCCTATGCAGTTCCTCTATGATCCTGACGCCTCCGCTTCGGTACTCACACTCGAGCAGGAAGCGTATCGCCATCTTTTCAAAGTCCGCCGCCTCCATGTCGGCGAAATCGTTTCTTTGCGCAATCTCCGGGACGATTTTCTCTACCGCTACCGCATCGATACCGTCGATAGAAAATCGGCGCGTCTGTCGCTGACGGACAAAGCGCTCCGTCCGAAAAAGCCGAAGAGATTTCTCCATCTTCTTTGGTGCATGATCGATCCCAAAACGGTCGAAAAAAGCCTCCCCGCCCTCAACCAGATCGGCGTCTTTAAAATCACTTTCGTCTATTGCGAACGGAGCCAGCGTCATTTTCGACCCGATTTCGGACGGCTCGAAAAGATACTGATCAACTCCTGCCAGCAATGCGGCAGAAGCGACCTGATGGAGATGGAGTGTCTTGATTCGCTGGAGATATTGCTGGATCGGTATGCGGGGTTTTCGGTATTGGATTTTGGAGGCGAGAAAGAGTGGGGCGAAATCTCGTCCGTTCTTGTCGGATGTGAAGGGGGATTTACCGAAAAGGAGCGGGAAATGCTGCACAATCATGACAAAATCGCTTTCCGGAGCGATTTTATCCTCAAAAGTGAGACGGCGGCCCAAAGTATTGCGGCAAAACTCTTGATTTAATCATTATTTTTTGCTATACTTATGGTTCCCCTCCCCCTATATGGCAGTAGACCTTTTTCAAGGTCTGCTGTTTTTTCTTCGATACGGATTTTTTAAGCGTAAAATAAACAACTTTTGCTATAATCGCTCCCCTGATACCAATTCGCCACGTGCGAAAAGAATTCAGCGTTATACTGCGTTGATCACAAAGGAAAAGAAATGAAAAAAGATATCCATCCCGAGTATGTAGCATGTCATGTCTCCTGCGCATGCGGTAACGAGTTCGATACGATGTCCACCGTCTCCGAAATGCGTATCGACATCTGCAACAAATGCCATCCGTTTTTCACCGGTAGCCAAAAAATCGTGGACGCGACGGGTAGAGTCGAGAAATTCAAGAAAAAATACAATCTGAAGTAATTGCTCTACTTCATCCCGACACCCATAGGGAATCTCGAAGACATCTCTCTTGGGAGTCTCAGGCTCCTGGAGCGTGTCTCGACGCTTTTTTGTGAAGACACCAGAGTCACGAAAAAGCTCCTGCATCTGCTCTCCGAACGGTACGATTTCAAACCGAACATTCGAAATTTCATCTCCCTCCATTCCCACAACGAAAAATCGTTGCTCGAAAAGCTCGACCCCGCCCTTTTCGAAGAGGAAGTCGCCTATATGAGCGACGCCGGAATGCCCGGTATCAGCGATCCCGGATGCGCGCTGATCATATATGCGCAGCGCCACGACATCCCTTACCGGGTATTACCGGGAGCCAACGCCGCCTTGCTGGCCTATGTGGCGAGCGGATATTGCGAAACGAAATTTCTCTTTTTCGGTTTTTTGCCGCACAAAGGCAAAGCACGCGAAAGCGCACTTCATGAAGCGCTCTATAGCGGTTATACGACGATTCTCTACGAAGCTCCCCACCGATTGACGAAACTACTGGAGCAGATAGCCGCGATCGCGCCCGAAAGAGAGCTCTTTTTGCTCAAGGAGGCGACCAAACTGCACGAAAAACATTTCCGGGGAACCGCCTCCTCGCTTCAAAAAACGCTCTCTCAGGAAAAGATCAGGGGCGAATGGGTCGCGGTCCTCAAGGCTTCTGTAAATAAAACGATCCTGATCACGGAAGAAGAGATTCTCTCGCTCGATCTTCCCAAGAAACAGGCGGCAAGACTTCTGGCCAAAATCACCGGCAAATCGCCCAAAGATTGCTACCGCTCTTTGCTGGACGGGAACTAGTCATCCCCTTTAACCTAACGGTAAAAAAATTTGTGTAAAATGGAGCCCATGATAGTATACGGCAAGCAGATCTTTTTCCATATCCTGGAGCACCATCCCGAATCGATCCGGGAACTCTATCTCGCCAAAGAGATCGACAAAAAACGCTTTTCACAAATCGCCAAAAGCGGGAAAAAGATCGTCAAGCTCGACCCGAAAAAAGCGCAAAGTCTCGCCAGAGGAGGGAATCATCAGGGGTTTTTGCTCGAAATCGAACCGATTCCTTTGCATCCCCTTTCCGATTTCAAAACCAAAGATTTTCTATTGCTGCTCTCCGGCGTGACCGATATGGGAAATATCGGGGCGATCGCCAGAAGCGCGTGGGCGCTGGGCGTGGAAGGGTTGATCGTCGGCGGTATGAAACGGCTCAATCTCGAAACGGCCGTCAGATCCAGCAGCGGAGCGTTGCTCGATCTTCCCGTCTCGCTTTTTCCCGATACCGCCACGGCCCTAAACGAACTCAAACAGGCCGGATTGACGATCTATTGCGCGACAACGGGGGGAGAGGATGTCAGAGGGGTTTCGTTCGCCCCCCGAAAGGTGCTGGTACTAGGAAGCGAAGGAGAGGGTATTTCCGCGAAGGTACGCCGACTCTGCGACCGAGACGTCACTATCGAAATGGAACACGATTTCGACTCTCTCAACGTCGGCGCCGCGGCGGCAATATTATGTGACAGGATGCGAAGCTAACATGGATGCAATCAAACAGATCAAGGAACTGGGGCTCGAGAAGGTCTCGGAAAAAACTTTCATCAATATCAACGACCTCGAAGCGCTTCTGGATCAGGATTTCGAAAGATTCCACAAGACCAAAGCGCTCGGTTTCATTCAGATTCTAGAGCGTGAATACGGTCTGGGTCTGGGGGATCTTAGAGAGGCATGCCTGAAATACTACGAATCGCACAAAGAGGAGGAGCCTCAACTCTTCAACGAATACGTCAAACCCGAACCTCCCGAATGGAAAAAGCGACTTCCTCTGATCATCCTCGCGATTTTGCTATTTGCTCTACTTCTCTATCTGCTTTTTTTCAAAACGGGCAAAAATACCGAAACGTTCACCGAACCCGCCCAGAATACGACGATTCTCAAAGAGGCGAGTGAAAATCTGATCAAACACAAAGAGCGAAACGATACCGTTCCGGTCCCCGTCGCGATCGAAACAAACGGCAGCGAAACGAACGAATCGGCCGTTTCCTCCGCCAATGCCACGCAGATACCCGAAAACGATATCGATCTGGACAAAGCGGTCGCCACCCTCTTCAAAGAGCAAAACCTCTCTTCGGAAAAAAACGCATCGGAGACCAACACGACATCCGAAACCAAAGAGACCAATAGTAGCGAAACACTATCTTCATCTTCTTCCGGCATATCCGACACCCCAAAAGTCGAACCGGCTCCCAAAGAGGTTCTCTCCGCGACCACGAAGACCTCCTCTCAAAATACGACATATCCAAGCAAACTCTACATCGAGCCGATCAACCGGGCATGGATCGGTATTCTCTATCTCGACAACTACAAAAAAAGAAGTTATCTGATCCGAAAACCGCTTCGTCTGAATGCGAAGAGAGATATGCTGATCATTTCCGGCCATCCACGTATCAAGGTTTATTACCGGGGTAAACGTATCCCGATCCGCTCCAAAAGAAAAGTCCGTCTTTTATATAAAGATGGCAAAATCAGAGAGATAGACAACAAAACATACTACAGTTACAGTCGGGGGATCACATGGTAAGAATCATCATAGCCTCGCTACTGATGGGCTCTCTCCTTTTCGGTGACGCACTCACGTCCCAAATCAGGGAGATGATCGGTTCGCGCAGTTATCAAAGCAATCAGAAGCTGATTCGTATTCTCTTTCATGACCATAGCCGCTATCTTACCCCTTATGGCGTCGATATTCGAAAGGTCGCCGCGAAACTGAAGGCCAACGGTCTGCTGAAACTGCAACTGCCCCATACGAGGCTGCTCACACTCAGCTTCGCCACGCCCCAGGATGACGAACCGGCACTTTTCACAAAACTCGTCAAAAATGTAATGAGCGACATCGGCTACAACAATCTCTTCACCAAAAAGGCGATGCGTGACAGAAGCGGCTTTCTCTGGAGTGTGACTCTCGAAAGCGATACCCTCATCGATCCTGAAATACTCGCTGCCGAATTTGCGAAACGGGGTGCGAAACTCGAGGAGATTCGGCACTTTTCTGCCAACGGATGGCGCTACAATATCGATATTTCCCGTGCCCACCTTCTTACTAGAAAAGTGATCTACAACCGAAAGAACAGTTACAGAAAACCGCTGAGCCCCTACTGGTTCGATGTCGAAAACGCCCGCACCGTCGTCATCAACAGCCACAAGGGTAACAGTTGGCACCCTTACATCGTCTTTTACGACCGCGCGCTCAACATGATAGACAACGTCTCCCAAGAGAAAAGAGGCTATAATATCAAACTAAACGTGCCTGAGCGGGCGAAATATATCAAGATCGACGATATCTATACGCTGGAAAACCTCAGACGCGGCATCAGTATCTATATTTCCAAAAGATAGGTTGTCACCATCATGTTCGACGAAATACAATTCAACACGATCAACCGCCTGCCAAACTACGTCTTCGCCGAGATCAACGAGATCAAAATGGGCGCCAGACGGGCGGGCGAGGATATCATCGATTTCAGTATGGGCAATCCCGACGGCCCCACCCCTCAGCATATCGTCGACAAACTGGTCGAAGCCGCCCTCAAACCCAAAAACTACGGTTACTCCGCCAGCAAGGGTATCTACAAACTGCGACTGGCGATCTGCAACTGGTACGAGCGCAAATACGGCGTGATCCTGGACCCCAATACCGAAGCGGTCGCGACAATGGGATCGAAGGAGGGATACGTCCATCTCGTTCAGGCGATCACCAACCAGGGGGATGTCGCCATCGTACCGGATCCCGCTTATCCCATCCATACCCACGCTTTCGTCATAGCGGGCGCCAACGTCGTCAAAATGCCGATGGCATACAACGAAAACTACGAGCTCGATGAAGATTTTTTCTTTCAAAAACTCTACACCGCACTCGACGAATCGCTTCCCAGACCGAAATTCGTCGTCGTTAACTTCCCCCACAATCCCACCACCGTCACGGTGGAGAAGGGATTTTACGAAAGGCTCGTGAAGGTAGCCAAAGAGGAGCGTTTCTATATCATCAGCGATATCGCCTACGCCGATATCACGTTCGATGGCTACAAAACCCCCTCCATCTTCGAAGTCGAAGGGGCGAAAGATGTCGCCGTCGAGAGTTTCACCCTCTCCAAAAGCTACAACATGGCCGGATGGAGAGTCGGTTTTTTCGTCGGAAACGCGCGGATGATCGGCGCCTTGCAAAAAATCAAGTCGTGGTTCGACTACGGAATGTTCACGCCGATCCAGGTGGCCGCCACCGTCGCCCTCAACGGCCCGCAAGATTGTGTCGCAGATATCATCGCAAAATACGAAAAACGGCGCAACGTGCTTTGCGAGAGCTTCTCGAAAGCGGGATGGGAGATCGAAAAACCCAAATCGACAATGTTCGTCTGGGCGAAACTTCCGAAAGTCGCCGCGCATCTGGGAAGTATGGAGTTTTCCAAACAACTGCTGCGCGAAGCGAAGGTGGCCGTCAGCCCAGGAGTCGGATTCGGCGAACATGGCGATCAATATGTGAGGATCGCCCTGATCGAAAACGAGAAGCGAACACGACAAGCCGCCAGAAATATCAAAAAATACCTCCAACAACTCCAGAAAGGAGCCTTATGATAAAGATCGCGATCGTAGGTGTGGGCACCGTAGGGGAGAGTGTCGCGAATATCCTTCAGCGCAACCGGGACATCATTACCGCGCGTGCGGGAAAAGAGCTGAGCGTCGTCAAGGGAGTCGTTCGGGATCTTTCACGAAAACGCGACGTCGATATTCCGCTGACGGACGATATCGACGAAGTGCTGAACGATCCCAATATCGACATCGTCGTCGAACTGATGGGCGGCGTGGAAGAGGCCTACAGAGTGGTCAAAACCGCCCTCTCCAAAAAAAAGGCCGTCGTCACGGCCAACAAAGCGCTGCTGGCTTATCACCGCTACGACCTGCAGAAGATCGCGGGAGACATTCCAATCGGTTACGAAGCGAGTGTGGCGGGAGGAATCCCCATCATCAACGCTCTCAAGGTGGGGCTTAGCGCCAACCATATCCTTTCGATCAAGGGCATCATGAACGGTACTTGCAACTATATGCTGACCAAAATGATGCAAGCGGGCGTCGCATACGAAACGGTTCTCAAAGAGGCGCAAGAGCTCGGATACGCCGAAGCCGATCCGACTTTCGACGTCGGTGGGTTCGACGCGGCGCACAAACTGTTGATCCTCGCCTCCATCGCCTACGGAATCGACGCCAAACCGGAGGATATTCTGATCGAAGGAATCGAAAACATCACGGCGGAAGATATCGATTTCGCCAAAGAGTTCGGCTACAGCATCAAACTCCTGGGAATCGCCAAAAAAATCGGCAGAAAAGTCGAACTGCGCGTCCATCCTGTTTTGATCCCCGAAGAGCAGATGATCGCCAAAATCGATGGCGTGATGAACGGTATCAGCGTCATCGGCGACTGCGTGGGCGAAACGCTCTACTACGGCCCCGGTGCGGGCGGCGACGCAACGGCGAGCGCCGTGATCTCCGATATCGTGGAAATCGCGCGGGCCGGACAGAGCTCCCCGATGCTGGGATTCAAGAAGCCATTTTTGGAAGAGAGCCTCTATCTGGGTGAAAAAGAGGAGATCGAGAGCAGATACTACCTGAGAATGCGCGTGGAGGACAAACCGGGTGTCCTGGCCAAAATCGCCAAAATCCTGGGCAGTCTGAACATCTCCATCGACACCTTTTTGCAAAAGCCTTCCCACCTGGATCGGAGTGCGACGCTTCTGTGCGCGACGCACAGCTGCCTGGAGAGAGAGATCAGAGAGGCCGTCGGAGAGATCGAAGATCTCGACGTGGTAAAGGCACCGCTTTCGATCATCCGAATAGAGACGTAAGATGCGGATCGATTCTGTCTGTACCTACTGCGGTGTCGGATGCGATATTTCGGCCACGGTGCAGGAAAACAGAATCAAATCGATTCGCGCACGCAAAGAGGGAGTCGTTTCGGAGGGCAAACTCTGTGTCAAAGGAAAAGAGGGGTTCGATTTCGTCCACTCCCCCAACCGCCTCAAAGCGGTGAAGATCAAAAAGAGTTTTCTCGATAAAAACGAGCTTTTCATCCCTACCCATCTAAAAAAGGCACTCAACAGTTACAGTGTCAATCCGGATGGCTATATCTACCCCTCTTTGGATCTGGCTTATCAACTGGTGGCATGGAAGCTTTCCCAAATCACCTCCCGATACGGAAATTTCTCCTTCGCGGCGATCGGCGGCGCGAGAACGAGCTGTGAAAGTTCCTATCTATTTCAGAAATTCACCCGCCATGTCATCCGTTCTCCCCATATCGACAACTGCGCCCGCGTCTGCCACGCCCCCACCCTCAAGGGTATGCGGGCCGTCGTGGGAGAGGGGGCCGCGACCAACCCCTTCGGAGATATCAAAAAGACGGATTTCATCGTCGTCATCGGATCCAACACCACCGAAGCGCATCCGATCGTCGCCAACAAGATCGTTTCCGCCGTCCGAAACGGCGCCGCACTCGCGATCTTCGACGTCAGAAAGATCACACTCTCCAAAGTGGCCGAAATCAACTGCATCCTGCCGTATGAATCGAATCTGCTCTTTTTGAATATGATGGCGCGTACGATCCTCGAGGAGAGGCTCTGGGACGAGGCGTTCGTCAAAGAGCGTACCACAGGATTCGATCGATACCGCGAGGAGATTCTAAACGACCCCTACGCCGATCCGGATTTTTTTCTGAAGATTCCGGGATACGAAGATCTGGCGGAAAAAATCAAGGCGGTTGCCAGACGCTACGCTTCCGGAAAATCGCTGATTCTCTGGGGGTTGGGGGTTACCGAACATCAGGACGGATCGTATGCCGTCAGCGCCATCTGCAATCTCGCTTTGCTGACGGGAAACATCGGCAAAGAGGGGGCGGGGCTGATACCGCTGCGAGGCCAGAACAACGTACAAGGCACCTGCGATATGGGTTGCCTGCCCTATTACGATCCGGATTACCGTCCTCCCCTCGTAGAGGGCAAGAAGACTCCCGACCTGATCGAAGCGATGCAAGAGGGAGAAATAAAAGCGCTCTTCAATATGGGTGAAGATATCGCGCATATACATGCCAATCAAACCAAAATCCACCGAGCACTGGAAAACCTCGAACTTCTCGTGGTCAACGAACTTTTCGACAACGAAATCACCCGATATGCCGATGTCGTCTTCGGCGTAAAGAGCGGTTACGAAAAGAGCGGTGTCTATATCAATGCCGAACGCCGACTTCATCTCTCCCAGCCCCTCGTGAACAACGACCTTCCCGACGATTGGGAAGTGATCCAGGGAATCGCCCGTGCACTCGGACACTGCATGGAGTACGAATCCACCCGCCAGATCTGGGATGAAGTACGCCGCAAAGCACCCGCCCGTTTTTCGGGCGCAAGCTACGAGAAACTGGAAGCCAAACGCGTCGAAGGGATGCAGTGGCCGATACTTGAGAGCGAGACACCGATCCTCCATACGCGGACGTTCCGTACCAAAGACGGCCTGGGCCATTTTCGCTACAAACGATATCTTCTTCGCGGTATGGTCAAAGAGTTGATCGAAAAGAGAAGACGGGATTTCTATCTGACGACGGGGCGTATCACCGTCCACTACAACAATGCCGCCCAGACGAAAGAGAGCCCCAGATTGATGGAGCGTTACAGTGAAGATGTCGTGCTGGCAAGCAGCGAAGATAGCGAATATTTCGGCGGGAAGAGATATGTCGTGCTCCGCTCCCGATACGGCCGAACCCAGCCGCTCAAACTCAAGCTTTCCGACACCATCAGAAAAGGAACGCTTTTTACGACGTTTCATCATGCCAAAAGCCGCATCAATTTTCTCTTTGGAGACGAGTGCGACGAGTTGACCAAGACGGCGAGATTCAAGTCGATCAGGGTTAAAGTTGAGCCGATCTAAAGGGGAGATCGCCGAAAAGAGGGCGGCGGCGTATCTCGAAAAAAGGGGATATGCGATTCTCGATCGAAATTTTCATTCCAGATTCGGAGAGATCGATATCGTCGCATACAAAAACGACACACTCCACTTCGTCGAAGTCAAAAGCGGCCCCAACCACCCCGCCGCCCGTATCACCCCGGCCAAACTCTCCAAAATTCTCAAAACGGCACGGATCTATATGAGCAAAAATCGGTTCGATTGCGATTTTTGTCTGGATGCGGTAATCGTGGACGAAACGATCGAACTGATCGAAAATATCACCTTCTAGGAGAGGATGTGGAGCTTACCTTTTTGGGAACGAGCGCAGGCAAACCGACCGGTGAGCGAAACGTATCGGCGATGGGACTCCGGCTCTCCCAGGAGCGGGGCTGGTATCTTTTCGACTGCGGAGAGGGTACGCAGCATCAGATACAAAAAAGCCACCTCTCCATCGGCAAGATCGACGCGGTGTTTCTCACCCATCTGCACGGCGATCATGTCTACGGGCTACCGGGATTGCTCGGATCGCGAAAGATGGACAACGTCACCCGCCCCCTCACCATATACGGACCGCCCGGTATCCGCCGGATGTTGGAGACGATCATAGAGATCACGCAGCTTCGTCTCGATTTTCCTTTCACAATCGTTGAATACGCCCCCCATCAGACCTTCACCTTTCCCAAATTCGAAATCGAAACGCTTCCGATGCGCCACAGCATCGCCTGTTACGGCTTCTATCTGAGAGAGCACACGATCGCCAACAAACTCGACGAAGCGAAACTTCGCGCCGACGGACTCGAACCCTCACCCCTCTACGGGAGACTCAAACGGGGAGAGAATCTGGTGGTAAACAAAAGACGCTATATCGCCGCGGAGTACATGAAAGAGCCGATTCCGGGCCGTCGTCTCATCATCGCGGGAGACAACGCCGACCCGGAAGTGATGGGAGAAAAGCTCGAGTATCTCGATCTGCTCGTTCATGAGTGTACCTACACACGAAGAGATTACGAACGGCTCGCGAAGAAGGTGCTACATACCACGGCCGAAGCGCTTGCGAAAAGCGCGCAGAAGCACCATGTCAAAAACCTCATCGCCACCCACATCAGTGCGCGCTACAACCGTTCCGCGCAGACAACGGCACCGCTGGAAAAAGAGCTAAAAGCCCACTATCGCGGGCACTGGTGTATCGCGAACGACTTTTCACGCTACCGCCTGGAGCAGGGAGGGATATGCAAAGAGCTGGAGGTAGCGGAGGTTTTGATCAATAGTCGACAGGAACCTTGATCCGCCTATCCTCAAAAATCCCTTTTTCGAAACCGATATGGCATGCTTTGCAGTTGGACTTGTCCTTGACCTTTTTGTGCTTGAAGACCCAACGCGGAATCTCTTTGTGTACCTCTCTCCAGTAGGGGGTTTTCGTGATCGCTTTGGGCGCTCTTCCGTTGAGCGATTTGAGAATCTTGAAGGCCGCCTCGCGGGTGGAGTGTTCGGCGCTGTGCGATTTGAGATAAGCCAAAATATCCGCCTGCTGCGCTTTGGTGATGTTCGCTTCCGTGATCTCCTCGCCAAAATGGTTGTCCAAATCGGCGATGATCCGCTCCCATGAACGTGCGGGCAGCATATACGGCGGATAGGGTTTGTGACAATCCCCGCACTCTTCCGCAAAATTTTTGTTCTCTTTTTTGTAGTCTATCGGAGCGAATCGGCTCTTGACGAAGATATTGTCGTTGTCTTTTTCCACGATGTAGAAATTGACGAGCGCCGCCAGAATCGTCCCGTAGGAGATGACGTTTCTCCAGGGACACATCTCCGTATCGGGGCCTTCGCTCTTTTTGTAACCGGTGATCATCGCGAAAACCATGCTGGTTTTGTGGTAGAATTGCTCGATCAATACTCCGGTGATATGAATACACGCCCAGACGGCCAGAAAATAGGCGCTATATTTGTGCACGGCACCCAGAACATCCATATACATATAGTATTTGGGGTTCAAAAAAGCGAACAATCCCTTTCCCTCTTCGACGCCATAAAGCAACAATCCGGAGACCACGATCACCAAGCCTGTCGAAAGTACGAGCAGGGTATACCAACTGGATGCGGGGTTGTGGCCCGGAGGTATCTTTCGCCATCTGTCTCTTACTTTTTCGACGAAATAGTCTTTGAGTTCGACGGGCTTGAGTTTGAAAGTGTTGAACGTCGCGTAACGAGGCCCGATAAATCCCCAGATCGTACGGTAGATGAGCATAATCCCAAACAGAGCGCCCAGTCCTACATGGTAATGGAGCAGATGTTCGTAAAACGAAGTGATAAACGAGGAGGTAAATGAGAGAGCAATCATCCAATGGATGATACGTGTACAGAGCGGCCAGACAAAAACTTTTCCCGCTTTTCTGGGCATAAATTATCCTAATAGGCGAATTATATACTTTTATATATTATACATTAGCCAACGTTATTATTTGCTAAAAAAACGCCTGAATGTTCTAACAGAGAGCAAAAGGAAAAGATGCTCTCTGTCATAGCAAGAAGATTACTTTTTGAGGCCTTTGTAAAAATTCTTCTCGATATATTCGGCCATCGCCTTGGGATCGTAATCGTATCCTTTTTCGAGAAGTTTTTGCATATTGTGCTCCATCACTTCATGTTCTGTACCGGAGCTTTGGTTGGTGCCGCCGTTTTTGACATCATACAGATCGAGCTCGAGCTCGCCCGCCTGTCGATCGTTGAGCGCAGGTGCTTTTTTCTTCGGATTTCCTTCCGCATGCTCGCCATGGCATTTTTTACAGGAAGCTTGATAAACCTCTTCGGGTGTTTTGGAGTAGGTTTTCGCCTCTCCGGCATTCGGCGTGGACGAGCACCCCGCCAGCATAAACATTCCAGCTACCGTCATCAGTAAAATATCTCTCTTTTTCATCTGCTATTCTCCTTTTCTTCTTTTATGCTCTACCGGAAAGCATGCCGTATTGTGTCATCGGCTTGAGCGCATAGACTTTCAATAGCCACCAGATATACCTCTCCTGCGTCGGATCGAGAGGGAACGAAGGGGTGGGTTTCTTGGTCCAGTTGAATTCCGCCAGCATTACCGTTCCGATACCTGTAATCAGAGGGCAGACCGTATAGCCGTCGTACTGCGCTTTGGGCTCTTTGCCCTCCATAACAGAGATAAGATTGTCGACGACGACTTTATACTGTTTTCTCGCACTTCCTCCGGTTTTGCCCATAGGAACGGCAGCGATATCGCCGAGCGCGAAGATGTTGTCGTATTTGACATGCTGGAGCGTCTCTTTGTGTACCGGTATCCATCCTTTACTGGAACCTACAGGAGACTTGCCGATCTCTTCGGGAGCAATCATCGGAGGGGTGATATGGATGAAGTCGAATGGAACCTCGACCGTTTCGACTCGGGGTACGATCGAATACTCTTCCAGATCGGGATCCCACTCGCCCTTCTCTTTCCAGTGGCGGTCGAAGATCGCGATTTTTTTCTCCAAATCGACACCCGTGAGGTTGTGTCTGTAATTCCACTTCATACCTCTTTTTTCGAACTGCTTGACGATAGCGTTGTGGTATTCGGGAACACCGAACATTCTGCTACCGTTGGGGAAGAAGATCAGCTCCGCGTTGTCTCTCGCGCCCGCCTCTCTGAGTCTCGCATCCGTCAGATACATGATTTTCTTCGGAGCGCCGCCGCATTTGATCGGCGTATTGGGGTGGGTAAAGACTCCTCTGACTTTTTTTCCGCTTTTGGCGGCATCCACGAATTTTTGCATCTCCCTCCAGGTATCCGCGGATCCCTGTTGAAAATAGATGGACGTGATACCGTTTTTGCCTATCACCTTGCTTACGGGGGTATGGTCTCCCGTACTGGTGATGGTTTCAGTGATTCCCAGCCCTTTGAGTCTGGCATAGTCGAGCTTGAGACCTGCAGCGATGATCATAAAGTCATAATCGATCGTCTTGCCTCCGCTGGTTTTGACTTTGTTGTTTTTAGGATCGAATTCCACCGCCTTCTCTTTTATCCATTTGACGCCATCAGGTACGAAATCGGCCGTTTTGTAAACCACCTGGCTTTTATCCCAAATCCCACCGGCCACCAGTGTCTGTCCGGGCTGATAGGAGGTCGCCAACTCTCCCGGCTCCAAAACGGTGATGTCGGGATTGTCGAGATGATGAGTCAGTCTCGCCGCGGTCGACATACCCGCAAGTCCACCACCAACGATCAGAATCCTTCCTTTGGCGCTACTGCTCGCTTTGGCTTCCGTCGCGGCGTTGAGCGAGGTTCCGCCGGTCAGAAAGGCGGCAGACCCGACTGCAGCCATTTTAAGGGCATCTCGTCTGGAGATACCCTCTTTTTTCAGCTCATGATCGATGATTTCCATCATCTTGTTCATATCATTTTTTTCCATGTGCATCCTTTTATTGACATAATCGGGAATGTTACCACGATTAATATTATTAATAACTTAAATCTGACAAAAAATATATCATTATTATATTTATAAATATCATATATAACCAATTCTTATATTATTAATCATTGGATAAAATGCGAGATGATAATATAATTTTCTTTAAAAAACAATAGTAAAGTACAAAAAGGGTGAGTTTCTATGGATTCCTCCGGGAAGATTCCCGGAGGTGGAAGTGAAAAAAACGACGAAAAATCAGTGCGCGGCACTCTCCTCTTCGTCGAGGTTGAAAAGCTTGGTTCCGACGTAGTAGAGCAGCAAGCAGATCCCCAATCCGCCCAAAGATATCATGATCTCGGTGGCCGAAGGGAAGTAGTGTACCCACTCGGGCGGAAGCTGATACTCTCTGATCTTGAGCATCTGAAGCGGTTTGAGCTGGGTATCATGGACCAGATTGTATCGCATGAAGAAGATACCCACCATACCGCTCAAAGAAGCCCAGAACATTCCCGTCACGTTTCTACCGCCGCTTTTGAGAATGACTACCAAAGGAATGATCATCGCGAGTATCACCTCAGTCCAGAATGGCGCGGATCCCAGGATGTGTTTCGCCACGTCGGCACGGTTGGGCATACCGCCATAAATGTCCGTCAGCAGTTTCCAGGTGACGAAAAAGATCAATATCGAAATCAGCAATCCCTGGATTTTCGCGAGGTTCGTCAACATTTTGGTCGTCTTTTCATCGAATTTCAGCTGATACCTAAAGCCCATCATGATAAAGGCGATAAAGATACCGGTAATGAAAGCCGTGAGGATGAAGTAAGTCGGATAGAAAACACCGTTGGAGATGGTCCTGGAGTTCAAAAATCCGAATACGCCACCCAGGTTGGAGTGTGCCGCCAAACCGACCAAAAGGCCGATCAGACCGAAAATCTTCGCACTCTTCATATCGTGTTTGAGCAAAAAGATGAATTCGATGATCATAAAGGTCAGGTAGAGCCCATAAAGCGTACCCATCCACCAGATCGCACTCGTCAGACCCGGAGTAAGAACGTTGTAGATCATCATCCGAATAGGATGTCCTATCTCGAAAGCGATTACGGCAAATCCCGCCAGAATCGTCACGATCGATCCGAAGATCGCCCTTTTGGAGATCATCATATAGTCTTTGAAGCCGAACACGTCTCCCAAAGAGCCTACGATACAAAGTCCCGTGGAGCTTACGACGAAGAAGATATAGACCGCGATCAAAAGCCCCCATGGATGCTCTCTGGTAACGTTGTAGGCATGATGTCCATGCGCCAGATATGTCGCCACACCTATCACGAACATCGCCAAAAACGCGACGATCATAACGGCTACGAGCATATTCCTCGGTGTCTTTTCGAAATCCATCAGATCTTTGATTCCGATTTTGTTGTAAGGAATCGTAGAGATGAACTCCTTGATTTTCGTTTTCATATCGGTTGTTTCTACTGTTTCAGCCATCTTCTACTCCTTATGTCAGATAGAAAAGTTTTGGTTTGGTGCCCAGATGGGATTTGAGCGAAAAGTGCTCTCTCGTTCTGAGCAGGATGCTGATCTCGCTCTCGGGATCGTCGAGATCGCCAAAAGTTCTGACTTTAGTCGGACAGGTATTCTGACAAGCCGTCGTCGTCTCTCCACGCGCGAGTCTCGTATCGCTGCAGAAAGTACATTTGTCGACTGTCATCGTACGATCGTCCACATATCTCGCATCGTACGGACAGGCGTTCATACAATAGCTGCAAAGAATACACTTGTCCGGATCGACCCGCACCTGCCCCTCTTCGCCATAATAGGTGGCGTTGGTGGGACAAACCTCTTGACAAGGAGCCACATCGCAGTGTTGACACTGGCTGGGCACGAACGTATTGGAGACTATATCCAGCAATGGGTACTCCCCTTCGATCTCTTTGACGCCGACCCAGATTCTGTGTTTGTCCGCTCCGAGCAACACACCGTTTTCTTCTTTACATGCCACTTCGCATGCTTTGCAATTGATACAGTTTTTATAATCCAATGCCATTCCGTATCTAGCCATGATTACACCTTCCTTATTTCTACGTTTGTTTCATGCATCGCCGCACCGCCGTATACCGGCTCGATATGATCTTCGATGACGGCGTTGTCGTTTCCACCGCTACGATAGGCCCAGGTGAGCGCTTCGGACTCTTCACCGAATCCATGGATGAAAAAGACCTGATCGGGCGCGATCTTCTCCGTCGGATAGGCTCGAAGCCGTGTTTTTCCCGCACCACTTGAGACTTCGATCATATCTCCGAAAGAGATTCGCATCTTTTTGGCGACACGTTTGTTGATCCAGATATAGTTTTCCGGAATCAGATCTCTGAGCATCATATTATTGGAGGTACCGCTTTGCGTAAATTGCGCGTGACGGCCGGTAAGCATTCTGAACTTGCCTTCGGGAACTTTGAAGCTGTACTCCTCTCGCCACGTCGGCATCGGGTCGACACCTTTCTTCGCCAGAGAGGGGAGATTGCACTCCACTTTGCCGGATGGTGTCTTGAGCTTTCCTTTTTTGACGGAGTAGTGTTTGCCTTTTTCGGGATAGTATTCGTGTTCGTTGGCACTTACCTGCTTGAAGTGTTTGTCCATATCCGGATAGAAGATCCCTTTCTCCTTGAGAATCTCCGCCGCGCCGGGATATTTGGAGACGGCGTGTTCGTTGAGCTCCTCCTGGGAGTGGAGGAAAGGCTGCGTGATATCGAAATCTTTGTAGACTTCCTCTTCGCCACGCTCCTTGATATCGTCCTGCACGTCTTCGTCGTACTTCTTGGTGATTTCGAAAAGTGGCTTGGAAATCTTCTGCGTCAATCCTCTCATAATCTCCATAACCGGTTTGGTTTCGAACATCGGATCGACGACTTTGTTGCGCTGTGCGATCGCAGGCTGGGGCCCTCCGAAAGTTTTGACCGGATCGGTCCTCTCCAGATAGGTACACTCCGGCAATACCACATCCGCGAACATTACCGTATCGCTGGGCATCGTATCGATCGTGACGACAAGATCCAGTTTCTTCAAAAA
>VAPK010098301.1_pt1 | contig 19437 bp, 10 predicted proteins | sample 3395031 | NCBI WGS metagenome assembly VAPK01 (sample SAMN08290443, study PRJNA428436) | hydrothermal vent metagenome | isolation source: Deep-sea hydrothermal vent chimney 1 | place: Pacific Ocean: Juan De Fuca Ridge
ATTAAATGTTAACGTTGAAATTGACTCCGGTCAAGGATACAAATATTAGCAGCGAGACGTATCCAAGTTTCTTTACACTTTGTGAAACAGTATCAAAGATTCTCATTTATTTGCCTTCCCCGGAAGTATAAAACCGGGCTTTAAAAGTTGTTCGATAATTCCATCCAGCGTTAAAATCAAATCCGGCGGATTATGCTGAATGGCAGACTTTGGCATAAAGGGGCTTTCTGATTCAGCGGGGTCCTGCACTATGGTAAAGCCCCCCCCCTTCTTAATATAACTCATTCCTTCTGAACCGTCGGCATTGGCCCCCGTCAGCAAAATACCAATAAGATGTTCCTTATAAGTATCTGAAGCGGTTTGAAACAACACATCAATAGAAGGCCTGGAATAATTCACTTTGTCTTCTACCGAGAACGAGAGTGTTTTATCGGTCTCCACTAACATATGGTAATCAGGTGGTGCAACATAGGCTGTCCCGGGAAGAATAATTTCCTTTTCATCTGCTTCTTTTACCCTAATTTGGGAAATCTTGTCAAGGATCACTGTAAGGTAATTCTCCGATACCGGACTTATGTGCTGCACAATGAGAATGGGACAAGAAAATTCTGCCGGAAGAGCAGGCAAGAGCTGCTTTAGTACTTGCAGTCCCCCGGAAGAAGCCCCAATAACAATTGCCTGATATGCTGGCGAATTACTCATGAGCCTTTTTATAAATTTTCTCGCGCGCGTCTATCACTTTGTACTGACCTGAAATATCAGAGAAAGAAATCGTTTCTTTGGAGCCCAAACCCAGAAATCCACCTGTGACAAGACTTTCGTTGAAAAGATTGAGTACTTTATTTTGCAAATTTCTGTTAAAATAGATCAATACATTTCTAGAAATAACCATATTTACTTCTGCAAAAACGCCATCGGTTACCAGGTTATGTTCCGCAAAAACCATGTTTTTGGTAAGGCTCTTATCAAAGATTACAGAACTGTTGGTTGCCCGATAATAATCCGAAAAAGATTCCCGCCCCCCTGACTTTTGATAGTTTGAAGTGTATTCCTTAATGTGTTTAATGGGGAAAGTTGCCTCCCGCGCACTTTTTACTACTCTCGGATTGAAATCGGTGGCGTAGATCTGCGTTCTGTCGTACAAGCCTTCTTCCTTCAGTAAAATAGCCAATGAGTACACTTCTTCTCCCGTGGAACACCCTGCATGCCAAATTTTTAAGTAAGGATAGGTAGTTAAAATTCCGGTTACCTTATTTCTGATAGATTTGTAAAAACCCGGGCTTCTGAACATTTCCGTAACGTTGATGGAAAGCTCCCGCAACAATTCATCAAACCATTTCTTTTCGATGAGAAGATAATGCTGTAAGCTTGAAATATTGGGCAGGCCTTTATTTGCAATATAATGAAGTACCCGTCTCTTGATGTGTGCCCTGCTATAATCGCGGAAGTCATAGCCATATTTCAAAAATATTGCCTGCAGAAGCAATTCAAGCTCCACACTTTCTGAGTACGAGCTTTCCAAATCAGGATTATGAATCTTTATACCCGACATTTCTATTTGTAAAGCCACACCCTGAGAAGAGATATCAGCTTTTCCTTTTCCACAGGTTTCGATAAATATTCATTGGCACCAGCAGCAAGACACTTTTCACGGTCGTCTTTCAGGGCTTTTGCCGTGAGGGCAATAATGGGGAGCTTTTCATATTTTGCCTCCTTTCTGATGAGCCGCATGGCTTCATAGCCATCCATTTCAGGCATCATAATATCCATCAGAACGAGGTCAATCTGATCATTTGCTTTTAATTTTTCAATACCTACTTTCCCATTTCTTCCTACCAACACACTGATGTCATAGCTTTCCAGTAAACTCGACAACGCGAAAACATTCCGCATATCGTCATCAACGATCAATACGGTCTTCCCTTTCAGAATATTGCCCTTTCCGTGAACTTTTTCGAGCATTTTCTTTTTCTCATCATTAAAATCGGTGTCAACCTGATGCAAGAATAAAGTGGTCTCGTCCAGCAGCCTTTCAAAAGAATGAGCTCCCTTAAGGATAATACTTTTTGCATATTTTTTTAGATGATTGTTTTCTTCTTCTGTAAGTTCATGGCTGGTATAAATCACAACGGGAACCTGCCTGGGGGATTCCAGTCTTCGCATTTTCTCCAGGACTTCAAACCCGCTCATTCCTTTCAGCCCAAGATCTAGGATCATACAATCGAAATCTCCTTTCGCTAAATGATCGAGCGCATTTTCACCATCTTCTACAGAAATGATTTCCAATGAATTATTTTCCAGAAGTTTTTCCAGGCTTTTCCTTGTGATCTTTTCATCCTCCACTATCAATAGCTTCTTTAGAGGCTTGGAAATAGCTGCTTCAATTTTATTAAATACCTGATCCAACTGCTCTTTGGTAACCGGTTTAATCAAATACCCAATGGCGCCTTTGCGCATTAAATCCATATCGAAGTTTCTGGCGGAGATCACGTGAACAGGAATCGGCCGGGTCTTGAGATTATCTTTAAGTTTCTCTATTACTTCCTTGCCGTCCATTCTGGGGAGGCCCATATCTAAGATAATGGCATCCGGTTTGTAATAATCTGTATCATATAAACCTGTCTCGCCATCAGGAGCTATAATTCCCTTAAAACCATGTTCATGTGCCAGATTCAACAAAACGCCTGCAAAACTCAGATCATCCTCAATGATAAGAATAATCTTATCTTTCTTGGAAAGGTTATTCTGGTCATCATGCAGTTCCACCGGAGTGGCCGATTTCTTTTCCTGAATTTTTACATCAGGAGCCCTGGCTTCCACAACCACCTGACTTTTTTCCTTCACTGCCACAGTTTCCTTATCAGAAGTTACAGGATGTTGCTTATAAGTCAAAGGCAGGAACAATGTAAAGGCAGAACCTTTATTTTCTTCACTTACCAAATTGATAGCTCCACCAAGCAAGTGGGAGAAACTCCTTGAAATACTGAGTCCCAACCCTGTGCCACCATACTTACGACTCGTGGTACCGTCTGCCTGGTTAAAAGCATCAAAAATCAATTCCTGTTGCTCTTTCGGAATACCAATACCAGTATCAGTAACAGTCATAGTGATCAATTTAGGCTCGTGCAATCCAAGTATTGAAATCACAGCAGGATCATCCTCCACTCCTACCCTTAGTGTGATATTTCCTTCTTCTGTAAATTTTATCGCATTAGAAATAAGATTCTTAATAATCTGCTGAACACGTTGAATATCCGTTTCAAAAAATGCAGGTACTTTTTTTGAAACATCAATAATGAGTTCCAATCCCTTTCCTTCCAAAACGGGTTTAAAGCTGTTTTCTACAAATTCAGTAATATCCTGTATATACATGCGTTCAACATTCAGTTCCAGTTTCCCGGATTCAACTTTGGAAAGATCAAGGATATCATTGATCAGGCTTAACAGGTCAAGGCCGGAAGAATTGATGGTTTTGGCAAACTCCCGTTCTTTATCACTCAAATGTTTGTTTTTGTTTTCATCCAGCAATTGCGAAAGTACGATGATGCTATTCAGCGGAGTACGAAGCTCGTGCGACATATTGGCCAGAAATTCTGATTTATAACGGCTTGCCCGTTCCAAATCGCTGGCTTTTTTCTCAATTTCTTTCCTGGCCTCTTCCAATTCAAGATTTTTCTTTTTTATCGCATCCCTCTGAATTTCCAGTGCTTTGGTTCTCTCTTCAAGTTCTTCATTAGTAACTTTGAGTTCCTCCTGTTGTGTTTGCAGGTTTTCTTCTGAATGTTTTAGGGCTTCAGTTTGTTCCTGTAACTCTTCATTGGTTTGGCGAAGTTCTTCCTGTTGTACTTCAAGGATCTTGGCCTGTTCCTGGGTCTGAGATAGAAACTCCTGTAATTTAATGTGCGAGTTCAGTGTGATAATGGCAAGCGCCAGATCCTGAACAGCAAGATCGATAAATTGTAACTGTAATGGCGTAAATATGTTCACCGAACCTATTTCCATCACTCCTACAACCTGATTTTCAAAAGAAAACGGTACAATAGCCAGGTTTCGGGGTTCTTTTTTCCCAAGTCCCAGATCAACAAGCGGTGTATTGGGTTCTTTATGGCTGATGACAGTTCTCTTTTCATTAACAAAAGCTTGTCCGATCATTCCTTCGCCAGGTTTATAATCTGGGAGAATATTCTCCTTGTCAGCGGAAATAGCATAAGTAGCTGACAACTTAAGGATATCTTCATCCTCATTATACAGATAAATCAATCCCACCTGAGCACTGAGATAATCTGAAAAGAAAGTGATAATGGCATTGCTTAGCTCTTTAATGTCACTTTTTCCTTTAAGGACACCGTCCAGCTCATTAAGGCCTGATTTGACCCAATCTTCATTCTGAAATTTTTCTGCATTTTTCCGCAGGGTCTCGGTCATTTTGAAAAGAGCCTTGCCAAGAGCATCACTGGAGCTTCTTGGTTTGATAAACGTGTTGTAATCGCCTTCAGCAATCTGATCAGCTTGTGCCACCACAGACCGGAAACTTTCCACCATTTGGTTGATAGATTTTGCCAAAACGTCTTCTTCGCTTCTTTCCTGAACGGTTTCAGAGAAATCGCCTTTTGCCACGAGTTTTGCCACATCCGCATAACTTATAAGAGCTTTTACCAGTTTATTGAAAGTATCCTTCATTTCACCGATTTCATTTTGTGGTGCTTTGACATCTTTTTCAAGTAAATGGCCTGTGGAGATCTTTTTCCCCCAGGAAGAAAGCTGTTTTATAGGATTTACAAACCAGCGTGTAACCAGAACGGAGATTAAAATTACTACAAGAATGGTGATGAGAAAACTAATCTTCACCATTTTAGATAGTTTCCTGGCGTATGCAAATGCTTCTGAATGTGATATTTGTTCTATTAATGCCCAATGCACTCCATACTTTTCCAGTTTGTTCAGGTTCCGGTATATGCCAAGCACATAATTCCCTTTTTCGTCGGCATTATAAGTCGTGACGCGTTCTTCATCCAATTCGTTGGCTTTCAGGTAGGCTTTATCATCCCTATGTTGTAAATAGTCGAGCCATTCCATTGTTTTCTTATTGACTATTTTCTCCTTTAAAATGTCCTTATCACTTCCAAAGCGGGTAGAAGATCGCAACCTCAGATCGCTTCCAATCAGAAAAGCTTCACCTGTTTTTCCATAACCTGCCTCCTGCTGTATCATCCGGTTGATACTGTTCACGGTAATTTGCAGTGCCATAACTCCGATCACCTGATCCCCATCTTTTACCGGTACTGTAAAAAACCCTGAAATAATCCCAAGGCTGGGGCTGTAATGTTCCAGGTCGGAAAACAGCATCTTATTCTCTTCCAGGCTTTTCCTAACGGTAACGGCAAAAAGAGAATTATTCAAATTTCCCTGAAAAAGGTTTGTTCCCAAATCGTTATCAGGTTTTGTCCTGAAAAGGATATTTCCATGAGTATCCATAAATATCATGTCATAGAATCTCTGGAGTTTCAGCGACGGAACAATCTCTTCCATTAATTGTTTGGTTTCTTTTTTCCATTCAGCAGATTTTACAAACTTTTCAGCACTCATTTTACTTTTATGGAAATCTTCAGCAAGCTTGACAAACTGTTCCTTTTTTTGCTGAGAATTGGTATTGATACTTAAATAGTCACTGGCTTCATCAAAAAACGTGTAAATGTATTTCAGTCTGAGTTGTGATGAAGAATTCAACGATTTTTGTGCAACAATGGTTAGACCTTGGTAGGCATTCAAAAAGTTTATGAAACTTACCACTGCCAACGGAAAGAAGGAAATGGCCAGAAACCAGATAAACAGCGATTTTCCAACTCCAATATTTCGCCATGTCTTAAGAGAATATTTTAACCGTTCCCACTGGTTAGCTTCGTTATAGTCAATAAAATCCTGCTTGTTGGTATCTTTCATAACTTAAAAATTACACAAATAACTAGTCCCGATATTTCTCGGCAATTTCGTAAAGTTCTTCCGGATTGACAGGTTTGGTAAGGTAGTCGTCCATTCCTGCTGCGATACATTTTTCCTTATCACCTTTCATGGCAAGAGCAGTCATGGCAATGATCGGCACATGCCATTTGCCGCTTTCTTCAAACTCCCGAATTTTCATAGTAGCTGTAAATCCATCCATTACAGGCATTTGTACATCCATAAGGATCATGAAAAAGCGCTTAGGATCTTTTTTGATAAGTTCTAAGGCTTGTAAGCCATTCTCCACGGCATAAACCTGCCAGCCTTTGCGTTGAAGGAACTGGGTAACAACTTTACGATTAATAAGTTGGTCTTCCGCAACCAGAATTTCTTTAGAGCCTTCAAATGAAAGACTGATCTGTTTTGTGGCAGTATCGGAGCTGATTTTTTTGCTATGAAAAACTTTTTCAATCTCTTCTTTCACCAGGGTTTCAGAAGTTTTTCCTTCAAAGAAATTTTTAAGATCGGTTTGTAAGATGGGTTTCACCAAAAAATTATATTGTCCTGATTTCTTAATCCGGTCTATTTCAATACTCGATTTGGCAGATGTCAGAAAAACAATTTCACTTTTGATTTTCGCTTCAGAGAGTCTGGAGATGATTTCACCAGGATCCTTTTTATCGATTGAGAAATCGATAAAAAGGACATCAAATTTTTCTTTATTCGCAAGACGGCAGGCTTCATCCATATTTTCGGCAAGGCGAATATCAAAATCCCAATACTCCATAAGTCTCATAAAGCTTGCTCTGCTATCCTTGTAGTCGTCGGCCAGAAGTACCTTTTTATTTTTATATTTTTCTGCTAAAGTAATCTCTTTCAGGCCTATTATCTGCTCACCGGTAAGGAGATTGAGCGCAAATGAAAATATACTTCCTTTCCCATCTTCGCTTTTTAGAACAATTTCACCGCCCATCAATCCCACAAGCTTCCGGGCAATGTTCAAACCTAATCCTGTGCCACCATGTTGCCTTGCAACTGATGAATCTACCTGGACGTATTGCTCAAAAAGCAATTTCTGCTTTTCTTTGGGAATTCCTTCACCCGTATCTTCTACAGAAAATTGAACCCTGAGTTGCTCTTCAATTAAATCAAGGACATCTACTTTAAGTTTGATGTGGCCTTTTGTAGTGAATTTGGCTGCATTACTGAGTAAATTGGTCAGCACCTGTCGCAACCGCAACGGGTCGCCAATTATAATATCGGGAATAGCTGGATCCATGTCTACAATCAGTTCAACATCTTTTTCATTCACATGGACCATAGCAATTTTAAAGACCTTTTCAATTATGTCTCTCACGCTGAATTCTATCTCTTCAAGCTCCAGCCTGTCCGCTTCTATTTTTGAAATATCTAAAATATCATTAATTATTTCAAGAAGGTTTTGTCCAGACGTTTTGATGTCGAGATAGCGTTCTGCCTGCAAAGAATCAATATCATCATCCATAAGTCCAAGCTCAGCAATTCCAATAATCCCGTTAAGGGGAGAACGGATTTCATGACTCATGGAAGCAAGAAAAGCGCTTTTAGCCTGGTTGGCATTTTCAGCTTCATTTTTTGTCTGATTTAACTGTTCAATAGTATTTTGAAGCTTTTGTGTTGTCTCTTCCAACGCCTCCCTGTACTTGAAAAACTCTATAAATGCAGAAATTTTACTTTTCAGGACCTCCAAATCCAGCGGTTTATAGAGATAATCAACCGCACCGGACTCATAACCCTGAAAAATATGTTTTCGCTGTTTGTTGATTGCCGTAATAAAAATGATTGGGATATGTTTGGTACGTTCACTGCTTCTCATAATTTCAGCAGTCTCAAAGCCATCCATGCCAGGCATTTGTACATCAATAAGCGCTATGGCAAAATTATATTCCAAAACCAGCCCCAGTGCTTCATTTCCTGAGGTAGCTTTGACGAGATTTAACTCAGGGCTGTCCAATATCCCTTCCAAAGTAAGAAGGTTTTCAGTCCGGTCGTCAACAATAAGGATATTATATTTTTTGTCTGCCATATCGCGGGGATTATATTCTATGAAGGTAATTTATGTTTCAAATAAAGCAAAAATAAAATAATTTTCTCATTAAAACTGTTTAATTTCTAACTGATTTGCTTTGAATTTATTACGTTTAAGCAAGAAGATCATACCCTGTTTTCAATCCAAAAACATTATCGGTTGCATAAGTTTTTAAAATCGCAATAGGTACATCGGAGTGCATCTTCTGTTTGCACAAAAGGTTTTCCGGCATCGAACATTTCATCAAGAAGCGCATCCAGTTGCTCTTCATATTGAGGGAGAAACTGATCGACGTTGTTCTCATCTGAAAAAGAGACTTCTTCCGGTTTCCCAGATAAAGATTTCATACTGATCAATGTTGCAGTGACTTGCCCATTAACATTGAAGTTTTTATGATAGAGCCAGGCATAGCTCAGAACCTGAAAAACCTTGGCATATTTTTCATCTGAAATCAACAGGTCCCAATCCTTTATTTTTAAATTGTATCCGTTTACCGTGCCTGTTTTATAATCAATGATCCTGATACCGGCATCTCCTGGAATTCGGTCCACACGGTCGATAATTCCCTTAAGATTTACCTGTCCTCCTGCAAAAGCGAAAGGTGCTTTCAATTTCATCTCCACACCTTCCAGTTGACGTTCAGTGGCTTTAAGATATGACAGGTCGTTTTTTACAAAGCGTTCAATATAAGCCTTTGCAACATGAAATATCAGAAGGTTCTTACCATAGCCCATATCGTGGGTACCATAGTGCCTTTCGAAGCTTTCCTTCAACAACAAATCAAGGCTGGAAAGCGATTTTTCAAGAAGTACAGGATTTATTTTCTGTCCGGTAAAAGGCTTGTAAAGCACTTCTAAAATACCATGTACAACGCTTCCGAATGTATCAGATTTGACTGAAGATTCAACCTGATCGGGAACATTTATCTTAAGAACGTACTTTAAATAAAACTGTAGCGAACATTTGATGAAAGAATTCAATGCCGAAGGTGAAATGCCACTCTCTGCCAGCCGGTTCAAGTTGCCAAGCACTTCGCTGTTTTTTGCAATTTTAATTTCCGTCTGAATATCCGATTCACGCAAAGGGGTATTCACAACTTTCTGACTAAAAATTAAATTCGGGTTTTTCCCGACGAGTTCATGTTCTATCTGGCGTATAAAACGGCTGGGCTCTCCGTTTCCGAGAATATCCGGTTCAGAATTGTACAAATACACTACATTCTTTGCCCGTTGCAAGAGCCGGAAAAAATGATAGGAAAAAACAGCTGATTTTGTATTGGGAAGAGGAAGTCCATGGTTCCTTCTCAAATCAAAAGGGATGAACGAATCAGAAAATCCGGTTTTGGGCAAGATGCCTTCATTGGCTTCGAGAATGATAACATTCTCAAAATCAAGACTTCTGGTTTCAAGCATCCCCATAACCTGAACACCCGTTAAGGGTTCACCTTTCAGATTAACTTCCTGATGGTTCAAAACCTGAACCATAATCTTTTGAAGGGATTTAAAGTTCAGAAATTGTAACCGGTCACCAAGCATTACTTTGAGGACTTTGGTCAGACGAAACATGAGAACCAGCTGAAAATTAAGTAGGGCATTGGTTTTCTCCTGAAATAAGGGAGCTTCCTGAAGCTTCTGAAGAAAAGTTCCCAAATACAGAAAGAACTGGCCAGGTGCTTTCAATTCGCGGAATAAAATGCGAAACAAGTCTTTGGTTTCATCCGAAAATGCCATTTTCTGTAATTCATCCGCATCAACGAAAAAAGTCGTAATTTTTTTTAGTAATGACAAAACAGCTTCTTCACGCCCCATGAGTTCTATTACCGGATTCTTAAACAGCACCAACAAAGATGAAAGAGGAATTCTATACCGCGAATCTTCATTTCGTAATGTAAGCAGGTCCAGCCATGACAATACAAATTGCGCCAAAGGTCCGTCGGACACAGGATACCCGAGACTGACATTGTACTGAACCGATGTTCCGTCACCTGATTTTACAGGCACCGAATTCAAAAGCGGTACCAAAAGCCCTTCATCGGCAAGAACCACCAATGTGTCGGTAGGATTATAATTTTTGATTGAAAACCATTTTTGCAGCACCTGCGCTACATACCCAACCTGTCCCATATACTTAGGAACGCCCACTACTTCTATAGTTTTCACTCCTGTCTCCAATTCATTTCCCACCCAATGCGGATCTGAAATTTTCAGGGATTTAAGCGCCTGGTGAATGAACTTTGATGCTTCGTGAGGTTCCTTATTATTTTTGTTAAAATAGAAAGAATCGGCATCTATCAGGTAATCAAAACGGAAATCGTTTTTCAGTGATGTTATCAGTTTTTTCTCTGAGTCCGTCAGGGCATTGAATCCGGCAAACACAATATGCTCCCACCCTATCCTGCTTTTAATTTCATTCTCATAATTTTCTGAAACATAGCGATATGCCATAGCTTTATAGGCCAGCTTTTTCTCCAGTAAAGACGTCTTTAGTTCCGAATAATAAGTGTATAGCGATTTGAAAAATTTTAGATAATTCTTCTGTATATCTGTAAGTGGCTTCTCTCCAAGGTTCCAGCGTTCCAGGGCTTTTATATCGGTTAACTCACTAAAAAGGGATTTGACATCTGAAAGATAATAATCAATATCGCTAAAATCGTTGAGCATTAAAGGTGCCCAACTTAAAAAGTCTTCCAGTGGCCGGGCCCTTTCTCCTTCAATTTCCCGGTGAATTTTAAATAATTCAAAATCAACAACTAATGGATCTGCAAGAGCTAGCCCGGACAACCGCAACATTAAATCATCGATGGTAAGGATCTCAGGCATCCAGGAATTTCCCGGAAGCGTTTCCGCAAGATGTTTTTTCAGAAAAGTTCCCGAACGGTGGTTGGGAAAAACAACCACTGTTTTTGACAAATCCGAAGATGTGTCCTGAGCCAGAAAGGATGCTACTTTTTGAAGAAATTTGATCTGATTTTGCATAAAAAATTATCTCATCAACCGAAGAAAAGAATCAGCACACTCATATTTCAATTGCGGACCACTACTACTCATATAAAAACCGTTTAATACTTTGTTTGGGTGTTTTTTCAAAAGGTTCAGGATGGATAACTATTTTATTAACAGACATATAAGAAGGAAAATGTTTGTTCATTTCTTTTCGGTAATCTTCCAGTTTCTGGCTGACTTCCTCATGGGTCAGTTCCATAGACTTGACCACATCCTCGTCAGGAAAGATCAGTGCCACAAGCTTTTCTTCTCTTTTTACTACCAGCGATTCCGCCACACAGGCTCTATTATTGATCACCGATTCGATTTCCTCAGGATAGATATTCTGGCCGGAAGGCCCAAGGATCATGCTTTTGCTGCGTCCTTTAATGAAAATAAAACCGTCTTTATCGATCAAACCGAGATCGCCCGAATGCAGCCAACCGTCTTTATCAATAGCTACTTCGGTAGCTTCTTTATTTTTATAATAACCAACCATTACATTTTCGCCTTTCATCATAATCTCACCAACCACATTTTGCGGATCTTCAGAATTTATCTTAACTTCAAGGCTATCAACAGGTTTACCGCAGGAGCCCAATTTTGCTTCATGGGCAGCGGCATAGGAAACCAGCGGACCGCATTCGGTCATACCGTAACCAATAGTTATCGGAAAACCAATCTTCCTGAAAAAGGTTTCGATTTCTTCACTTAAAGCCGCTCCACCAACGACCACTTCCACAAAATTACCGCCAAACCCTTCTCCTACTCCCGCAAGAACCTTTCTGAAAATCAGCCTGTTAACTCCAGGAGTTTTTAAAAGCCAGTTTATGGGAGCTTTTCGAATCTGAGGCAGGATTCTCTTTTTGTAAATCTTTTCTATGACCAACGGAACCGACAAGATTAATCTTGGTTTCACTTCCTGAAATGCTTTGGTAATGATTGCAGGGGTCGGAGTTTTGGTCAGAAAAGTAATATGACATCCTAATGAAAAGGGGAAAAGAAACTCAAACGCCAGTCCGTAGGAATGCGCCAACGGCAGAAACGATACAATTTTGTCGCCCGATTTCAGTGGCATGTGATTTTGCGCAAAGCGAACGTTCGCTGCAAGGTTGTTATGTAACAACATCACTCCCTTCGAATAACCTGTTGTTCCTGATGTATAACTGATTTCAGCCAGTTCAGAATTTTCAACTTTTGGAAGTTGGAAGTTCTCACCTGTTAATCCTTTCGGGAATTTTTCCTTTAATGAACTATTCAGAGAGTGGATAATTTCATCCAAATGTTCGATCTTAGAAAACAAAGGCATCAGCTCTTCAAGTCCATAAACATACTGAATATCCATCATTTGCTCAATATCCAGCCTGGACCAAATGGAGGATGTGCTAAACAACACTTTTGATTCAGAATGATTCACGATGTAATGAACATCCTTTGGCAAAAAATCAGGAAGAATGGGAACGACAATCGCACCATAGGTAACTACTGAAAGGAAGGCTACACCCCAATTGGCGGAATTTTTTCCGATAAGTGCAATTTTATCGCCTTTCTTTATCCCGGTCTTTTCAAAGGTGATGTGAAATTTCAGAATTGTCTCTCCAATTTCCTTAAAAGTCAGAGTTCTGCCACCATAATCTGACAATGCCGGTTTTTCAAAGTTTTCTTTGATAGCAGCATTAAAATAGGCCACTAAATTTTCTTTTATCATGGAAATGTTCTTAAAATTTCAAGAGAGTGATACCTTTTACAAAGTTAAAAAAATTAATACTAAATATTCAAATTCGAGATGCTCCTTTACGAAAGCTGATTAAAAAAGTATCCCTCATTAAAAAATGATACATTTGCTGCTCCAGCTTTTTATTAACGAAATTCAATGAAAAACATTCTGATAACAGGTGCCAGCGGTTTCATCGGGAGCTTTATGGCAGAAGAAGGTGTAAAACGTGGTTATCAGGTTTATGCAGGCATCAGACCTACCAGTAAAACACAATATCTGAAGGATGAAAATATCAGGATCTTTACACTTAATCTTAATGATAAATCAAAGCTAATAAAGGATTTCAAGGAATACGCTCAAAACGGAATCCGTTTCCATTATATCATTCACAATGCCGGTGTTACGAAATCGATCAATAAAAAAGATTTCCTGAAAGTAAATTATCAATACACCCGAAACCTTGTTGAAGCACTTATTGAAAGTAATTGTACACCGGAGAAGTTTTTGTACATGAGCAGTCTCGAAGCTTTTGGGAACGGCGATGAAAAAACCATGCAACCTGTCAGGGATACAGATCTGCCAAAACCGTCTTCCCTTTACGGGAAAAGCAAATTGAAATCCGAGCAATATTTAGAATTCCTTAAAAATTTTCCACATTTAATTCTCAGACCAACAGGAGTTTATGGACCCAGGGAAAAAGATTATTTTGTTTATATAAGAACCATAAACCGGGGAATGGAATTTTATATCGGGAGAAAAAGGCAATACATCAGTTTTATCTACGTAAAAGATTTGGTACGCGTTGCATACATGAGCCTGGATTCGAAAATTGTGAACAGGTCTTATTTTGTAACGGATGGAAAAGACTACACAAGTAGCGATCTTGCTGGTATTGTCAAACAAATTCTTAAAAAAAAGTGCATTCGGATTACCATTCCTAAAACGCTGGTTCACTGGATTTCATATGTTGCCGAACCTGTGTCTGCCCTTTTTCACAAGCATACTGTCCTTAATCCTGATAAATACGAAGCGTTGACTTGCGTTAACTGGCTTTGTGATTCACGAAAATTGTATGAAGATTTTGGCTTTAACCCGGAATATGATTTAAAAAAAGGCATGAAAGAAACTATTGAGTGGTACAAATTGAACCATTGGATTTAGATTTTCAGCATTCTTCCACGCTTTTAAACAACCCATAATTGTTCATAACCCTTTTAATAAAATTTAAGAATCTGAAATTCCGTCTCTGGAAATCAACATGATATATATATTATTTTATTGACTTACAAACTTTTACGTAACACCCATTGAAAGATACCCCGACATCAACAGGTTTAGGACCGTGTTTTAACGCCTGATGACCAGTGGAAAAGATAATTAGTGATTTTATGTTGTGTATTAAAATTTTGTATATTTGCCCACTAATTAATCCTATTAAGATTTCCTTTTATAAGATTTTTCTATATAAAGTAAGCCAAGATAATTTAATTCGGTTTTATTTTTTCTGACCTTAATGAATTTAATTTAACGTATATGCATGATATTATAGAGCTTAACAGCAAGCTGGAATCTGAATTACGCCAAATTGCCAATGATTTAAATATTGGCAAAACTGAAAAGCTATCCAAACAGGAACTCATTTATCAAATTCTGGATCACCAGGCAGCTAATCCTTCCGCCACAATGGTAGAAAGTGAAAAGAAAATAATGACTGAAAAGCACAGTCATAAAAAAAGTAACCCTGCTCCTGCAGCTAAGGCAGATACCAGGGAAAGAAACAATAAACAAATGCGGGAACCAGAATCCCCCGAGAAACCAAAAACCAAATCGCGGAGAGGAAGACCTGCAAAATCCGCAACGCCTGTCGTATCTTCAAACCCCAACATAATTGATCAGAAAGAGGAAGCTTCAGAAAAGGCTACTCAGGCTTCTAAGGCAAAACCGGTGAAAAATGAGAATAAAGGGGAAAAAGCCAGTGAATCTGGCAACAAAAGAATAGCAGTTCCTGAAAAAGAAGCTGAAGAAACAATATCTATGGAAAACATGGATGCTGTAGAGGAAGCTCCTGTTAAACGCAAATCTCATTTAGAGCAGTTCGAAGCCAAAAAGAAAAGAAAAAGAATTCCTGCTGAACCTGAAGCTGTTAAAGAATCAAGACCGCAACAGGTTCAAAATAATGAGAATAGGACTACAGAGCAACCCGTAGCCGCCACTGGAGTAACTGATGTTGCCGCTCCGCAGAACAATAAGTCTAAAGCTGAAACTCCTGTAGTAAAAGAAGCCCAGAGACCAACATATCCCTTTGAAAAAGAAGGCATTATTGAATCAGAAGGTGTTTTGGAGATCATGCCCGACGGTTACGGATTTATGCGTTCTTCCGATTACAATTATTTGAATTCACCGGATGATATTTACGTTTCGCAGTCACAGATAAAATTGTTCGGACTGAAAACAGGCGACACGGTCAGGGGAACGATCCGGCCTCCAAAAGAAGGTGAAAAATATTTCCCTCTGATCAAAGTAATTTCCATCAATAATAAAACTCCGGAAGAGATCCGTGACAGGATTCCGTTTGATTACCTTACTCCTCTCTTCCCGCAGACAAAATTCTCGTTGACGGGTCATGCCAAAGAAAGCATCTCCACAAGAATTATGGATATGTTTTGTCCAATTGGAAAAGGACAGCGCGGATTGATCGTTGCACAGCCAAAAACTGGTAAAACAGTGCTTTTGAAGGAAGTTGCCAACGCCATCGCCCTTAATCATCCGGAAGTTTATCTGATCATTTTATTGATTGACGAACGTCCCGAAGAAGTTACCGATATGGCACGTAGCGTTAATGCAGAGGTCATCGCATCTACTTTCGATGAACCGGCTGAAAAACATGTAAAAATTGCCAACCTTGTACTGGAAAAAGCCAAACGCATGACCGAAAGCGGTCATGATGTAGTGATCCTTCTGGATTCGATTACACGACTGGCTCGTGCTTACAATACTGTTTCCCCTGCTTCAGGAAAAGTACTTTCCGGTGGTGTGGAAGCCAACGCACTTCAGAAACCAAAACGTTTCTTCGGTGCTGCCCGTCAAATTGAAAACGGCGGTTCGCTAACCATCCTGGCAACAGCGCTTATCGATACGGGGTCAAAAATGGACGAAGTGATCTTTGAAGAATTTAAAGGCACCGGTAACATGGAACTACAGCTCGACAGAAAACTTGCCAACAAGCGTATCTTCCCTGCCATCGACATCGTATCCTCCAGCACACGCCGCGAAGACCTTTTGTTGGAAAAAGATATTCTCCAGCGCATCTGGATTTTGAGAAATCATCTGGCTGACATGAACCCTATCGAAGCCATGGAATTTCTGAAAGATAAAATGAAGTTTACAAACACAAACGAGGAATTTTTGATTTCAATGAACGGTTAAACCATCATAAAAAAGGCGCTTTTTCAAGCGCCTTTTTTATTGCTATTCTAACAATTTTCTACCAAATTCTGGAAGGTTTATTCCATTGAAATTTCCTGAACTCATCATCAGAAAAACAGAACTTGCTTTCGAGTTTTCCGCGAGCCACTTTTCCATAACTTCCGAATTATCAAAAACATGAAGATCCGTTCTTCCAAACGCTGATATGATATCGTCAGGTTTCAATATGTGCATTCTTTTAATTTTCAATGCATGTGGATTAAAGTAAACTGCAGCTTCATCTGCTTCGTTCAATGTATCTTTATATTGTCCAAGAAATTCAGGGTTCAGGCTGCTGAACGTATGTAATTCAAAACAAGCCACGAGATGCTGCTCCGGGAACTGCTCACGAACCGCAGAAAGAGTGGCTTTCAATTTGGAAGGCGCATGGGCAAAATCTTTGTACATTTTCCCATTGCTGTTTTCATAAACCAACTCCAAACGGTTATCAGCACCCTGAAAACTTTGAATGGATTCCAAAAACTGCTTCCTGCTCAATCCCAATTCATTACATAACAATTGTGCTCCCGCCAGATTCATTAAATTGTGTTTTCCAAAAAAATTTAGCGGAACAACACCCTTATCCTTAGTTAAGTAAGTAATGCCATTAATGATTTCATATTCAGGTAACGAATAAGGTATTTTTTGAATGTTTTTCGATGATTTTTCGACAATCATTTTAACGTTAGGGTCGCTGACATTGTAAACAATCTTTGCCCCTACCTCCATTAAATCGACGAATTTCTCAAATTGCTCCAGGTAATTTTCAAAAGTGGGAAAGACATTGATGTGATCCCACGCAATGCCCGTAATTAAAGCAAGTTTAGGATGATACCAATGGAATTTGGGCCGCCGGTCCAATGGAGAACTTAGGTATTCATCACCCTCAAAAACCATAATAGGAGCATAATTACTTAGCTTGACCATGACTTCAAAATCACGCAGTTTCGAACCTACCAGATAATCAAAATTTAAATCGTGATATTTTAAAACATGCATTACCATGGCAGTGATTGTAGTTTTTCCGTGACTGCCCCCAATGACAACACGTTTTTTATTTTTTGAATGCTCATATAAAAACTCAGGATAGGAATAGATTTTCAGTCCCATCTCTTGCGCATGGATAAGCTCTGGATTATCAAGGCGGGCATGCATGCCCAGAATAATGAAATCCAAATCGCGGGTGATATCTTCAGGATGCCAGCCACTTTCTATAGGCAACAGCCCATACTTTTCCAGGCGGCTTCTTGAAGGTTCAAAAATTTCATCATCAGAGCCACTGACTTCAAAACCGTTAATTTTTAATGCAATGGCGAGGTTGTGCATGGCGCTTCCTCCTATGGCGATAAAATGAACCTTCATGATTTCCGTTTTTTCAAAAATACACAATCAGATAACACTGGGAAAATTTCTCTTATTTTTGTGCATTGAACATTCTTAATATAAATTTATGATTGATACTACTACGCTCCGGAATTGGAACGCACAATTACAGGACGCACTTCCCGAAGAAATTATCGCTTTTTCACTGGAACAATTTAAAGGAAAAATTGCTTTGTCCACCAGTCTGGGACTGGAAGACCAGGCACTGACCCACATGCTGAGCCAGATTGACCCAACTGTAAAGATTTTCACTTTGGACACAGGAAGGCTTTTCCCTGAAACGTATGATCTAATAGACAGGACCAATCGAAAATATAATATAAAAATTCAGGTTTATTTTCCTGATCCCAAGGATGTTGAAGAAATGGTTTCTCAAAAAGGGATCAATTTGTTCTATGACAGCATTGAAAACAGAAAACAATGTTGTTATGTAAGGAAAGTAAAACCTTTGGGACGTGCCACGAAAGGTCTTGATGCATGGATTACCGGACTTCGCAGGGGCCAGTCTGGAACGCGCAATGAGCTCCAATTCATTGAATACGATAGTAACAATCATCTTGTAAAGATCAATCCATTGGCAAACCGGGAAGAAGATGATATATGGGATTATGTGAAAAAGAATCAGGTTCCCGTAAATCCATTGCATAAAAAAGGTTTTGCAAGCATTGGCTGCCAGCCTTGTACACGAGCCATTGAATCCGGCGAAGATATCAGGGCCGGAAGATGGTGGTGGGAAAATCCGGACACCCGCGAATGTGGCCTCCATAAGCGTTAACCGTGAGAATCGCAATAAAACCGGGCAAGCTCGACCGTGATATCCTTCGTTTGGCCGTCCCAAATGTAATATCTAATCTCACCGTTCCTTTGTTAGGAATTGTAGATTTTGCTCTGATGGGACACCTGAGAGCAGACAGTGCGATCTATGTTGGTGCCATAGCCTTGGGAACCACTGTTTTCAACGTTTTGTATATGAGCTTTGGCTTTTTAAGGATGGGGACAAGCGGTTTTACTGCTCAGGCCACCGGAGCTCATGACGAAAAAGAGATAAGCCTCGGGCTACAACGGTCGCTTTTTGTGGCTTTTTCATTTGCTATCCTGTTGATTCTTTTTCAGTACCCAATTCAATGGGTTGCATTCCATCTACTTAACGGGCAGCAGAACGTTAAGGAGTTGGCGCGACAGTATTTTTATGTAAGGATTTATGCAGCCCCGGCGACGTTGGCTTTGTACAGCTTTTACGGCTGGTACCTTGGAATGCAAAATGCCAAGATCCCCATGCTGATCGTTCTGATCGTGAATGTGGTAAATATTGTTATGAACTTTTTTCTGGTTTATGTTGTCGGCATGACATCGAACGGAGTTGCACTGGCCAATGTAATTGCTCAATATTCGGGACTTTTGGTAGCATTTCTGTTTCTTTTTAAAAAATATAAACACTACGTCCGTTGGTGGAAACCGATGGAATTGTTCCAGAAGAGTGCTTTGGTGAAGTTTTTCGGCGTAAACTCCGATATTTTTATTCGCACCCTGATTTTAATCCTTATTCTCTCCTTTTTCACCAGTGAATCTGCCAAACTCGGTAATAATATCCTGGCGGCCAACTCTTTGCTGTTTCAGTTTTTCTTTTTGTTTTCCTATTTTGCCGACGGATTTGCCTTTGCGGGAGAAGCCCTTTCCGGAAAAGCAAAGGGAGCCCGGAATCTGCCGGAACTGAAAAAAACTGTCTCGCATCTTTTTTATTGGGGTTTTGGGATCGCGTTGTTAACAAGTTTCATCTTTTTCTCAGGTATCAGCATTCTGATGAGAATTATGACCAGCAACATTCAGATCATGAGCGTTTCCAGAAATTATTATTTCTGGATTGTTTTACTTCCGCTAACTAG
>VAPK010005763.1_pt1 | contig 19432 bp, 15 predicted proteins | sample 3395031 | NCBI WGS metagenome assembly VAPK01 (sample SAMN08290443, study PRJNA428436) | hydrothermal vent metagenome | isolation source: Deep-sea hydrothermal vent chimney 1 | place: Pacific Ocean: Juan De Fuca Ridge
CACTCTTGGTTTCAACATGTACTTGCGACAAACGAGGCCAAATATGAATGGATGGATGAAGGCTTTACCTCTTTCATCTCCAGATTGTGTATGAATGAAATTATGACGCCGAAAAAAGAAAACCCTTTTGAAAATACCTATAAGGGTTATTACAACCTCGCACTTTCGGGAAAAGAACAGCCACAAACCACCCATGCCGATCGGTATGTGCTCAACTTTGCCTATGGTATATCGGCCTATAGTAAAGGCGCTATCTTTTTATCACAATTAGGATACATTATAGGGCAAGATAATTTAATGGAGACCATCAAAAAATACTATACCGATTTCAAGTTCAAGCACCCTGTACCAAATGATATCAAAAGAACTGCGGAAAAAATATCGGGAATGGAACTGGATTGGTATCTAACGGACTGGACGCAAACGACCAATACCATAGACTACGGTATAAATGAAGTCTCTTCTGAGGGTGAAAAAACGGTAATCAGTCTTGAGCGTATCGGTCTTATGCCAATGCCTTTGGACATTTTGGTAGTTTATGCCGATGGTTCTCAAGAAACATTTTACGCTCCGCTTCGAATGATGCGCGGTGAAAAAGAAAACCCTTATCCCAATCTTAAAAGAACGGTTTTAAAAGATTGGCCCTGGGCTTACCCAACATATCAATTTACCATTGACAAGCCTTTAAATGAAGTAAAAAACGTACAGATAGATCCGTCAAAACAAATGGCTGACGTAGACATAACGAATAACATTTGGCAAAAAAAAAATCTAACGCCTTCTTGGGAGTAAGATAGAGATATGGCCTCGCACTCTTTAATTGAAATCAATGAAAGGCGAAGAATTTTATGGCTAAGGGCGAAACCACCATTCATTTATATACATTTCGTTTTTAGTGGTTCTCTCGCGGTTTTTCATCAAAAAATGGTTTTTGTCCTGTACCCTATTTCGATAGCCCAATAAGTGAAAAAAAGGTTTGGTAAAAAACCTAGCTACTTTGATGTTTATCAAAAGACTTTCCTTTTTTTTATTGCTCCATGAAATACCTGGCAATAGTGCAAGAAAAAAATCAAACTTTATCTTTCTGAGAAAAGCGGAAAGTTTCATGGCCCACTTTGGGATATGGCGTATCAAGAAGAAGCCTTCTTCGCCTTGTTCCTGATAAAGTGGCATAAACAAAATAGTGTCTTTCTTGACTTTTATCTCTATTTCATTATGTCTTGCCAAGGGGGTTCCCTTAGTTACCTTCTCAAAACTTTTAAACCCATTGTGCATTATAAAACTATCTTCTGCTCTTATAACGCGACGATATATTACCTCATAAAAATTTTCATCTTTCTTTGCTGAATTTTGCAATTGATGATAGTGGTATTCAAACTCTGGTAGTTGTTCTTTTTTTAATGCTCCGGCAAATACTAAGGTCAACCAAAAAAAAGAAATGTTGTTTTCCACTGATTCGGAATCTGTATGCCGCCCCGACTCAAAGCCCAATGAAACATAGCCTTTATCGTTCATGTAACTGAGTAAGGGCCCTTCTAAATACTCCTCTATGCCAAGAATTACGGGTACTGGGAAAAGTTGGGAAAAAGCACGGTTGAGAAGTGCGTCATTTATGGTAATAAAAGGAAGGGTTTTGCTTGATGTTGTGTGATAATCAATGAAATAAAAAGGAGGTGATTGTGTGCTCAGTAGTTCAAAAATTAAATGGTATATTTCAATCAGTTCCTGCTCTTCAATAGAACGCTCTGATTTCTCCTTGGCTCTTATGTGGTCAATATTGCTCGTTGTCCACAAACGGTTCAAATCATTATCCAAGAAGCGTTTGCCTTTTAATTGGGCGGGAATATTGCCCCTGATTCCAATAATGGCCCCTTTGGTCTTCAACGGCTCTTGCAACGTTTTAAAAACACTTTCCAAGGCCTTGATCCCAGCCATTTCATTACCATGAATGCCTCCGAAGAATATTAGGGTCGGTCCTTTTTCTTTTCCCTTAATGTATCCTATGAATCGTTTAGCCTCTGTTGTTCTTTGAGGTTTTGGTTTGGTTTCCTCCATATTCTATACATCCTTCGAGGTGATTATTCCAACCAATTTTTTGTCCTTTACAACGGGCAGACAGTTTATTTTGTGAGATTCCATCAAACGCCTCGCTTCTATTGTAGGAGCCTCTGCTGTAAGGGTGACCAACTTAGTTTTCATAATGTCTTTCACCGTTTGACCCAAATTTTCGGGAGAATTTTCATATTGCCCAACATCGGTCCAGGTAAGCAACCCTACCAAATGTCTATGATTATCTAAAATCGGCACATGGTGTATGTTCTTCCATTCCATCATTTTTATAACAAGTTCGGCACTATCGTTTTCGTGGGCCGTAATGGTCTTTCTACTCATACAATGGCTCACTTTATTTTTGGTTTTTTCTCCAGCAAGCTTATTTTCATTGGCCAGTTGCCAAGCATCTACATTATACCCTTTTTGTTCGTGTTCGTACATCGAGGCGGTCAACATTCGGAGGGCGTCTGATATTTTATTCGTTTTCTTCAGTTTCCGATAGCTTTGAATCGTCCACCGTGCTCCATTTCTACTTTTTATCCTCCTTTCGATTACTGATAGATAACGTTCTGCATCTTTCGGCAAAACATCCATTTTATATAGACCCCTGTAGGCCATTGGTAAAAAAAGATCCAATAACAGTTCTTTGGCAGGCATTAGTTTGTCTTCCCAATAAAACTGTGCCGCCATTCCATATCTGGCGGCATTAAAGAAATTGCCCTTTGCATCCTTAAAATCCATTTTCGTGTGAATGGCATCATTTTCTTTAGACCTTCCTTTCATCACGCCCACCCAGAACATTAGGTTTGCTATTTCATCAGTCGTTGTTGGGCCCGAGGGTATATACCTGTTTTCAATTCTTACGTGCGGTTTTCCGTTGTCCGCCCCATAGCAAACCCGATTCCATTTGTATACGGTTCCGTTGTGAAGGCTAAGTGCTTTTAATTTAGGAATATTGCCCTTACCGAGCTCTGTAAGGCTATCATATTTAAAATCAGCGGTCAGTAGACTTTTAAAATTGACGATGCTTTCTTTGTAAAAATCAGCTACCGATCCCTTGGCCCAGCCCCTTCCAAAACTTACCCTGGATTCACGTTCAGTGGGTATATAATTGCTTGCCCTGTTATCAACGCTTTGGGTAAAAAGTGCAATGCGGGTCTCTTGCCAGAGTTCGCGACCCATCAAAAGGGGTGAATTAGCGCAAACTGATAGAATGGGCCCTGAGATGGCCTGCGCCCAATTATAGGTGTCGACAAAATCATCTACATCAATCTGTAAATGACCCTGAAAGCTGGTGTTGCACCCTTCAAAAAGAATGGATCCATGATGCATGTTGATTTCATCAACGCCTTTGATGTGCAATTCGATATCCTTTCTTCGCAACTCCTTAATCGCATTGTTCAGCGCAACATACCTCTTTATGGAAGCCATATAGGAAATCTCTAAATGCCGCATCTCAATTGTTGGCAGAATACCTGTTAGGATGATTTTTAACCGTTTCTTTTGAGCTGCTGTTTTAGCTTTGGCCAACAATTGTTTTAACTGTTGGTGCATTTTAGAGAAACAATCGCCTTTTAGAACCAGAGGGTCTAGGTTTATCTCTAAATTATACAAGGCTATTTCGGTAGTAAAATGAGGGTCGTCAATAGCTTCTAAGATCTCTAGTGCTTTATTTGAGGGTTCCCATGCATTGTCGACCAAACAAAACTCTTGCTCGGCACCAATGTGAAGCAGAGGAGCATCAAACAGACCTTTTTCAAGCATTTGTTCTAAGGCCTCGATGTCGGTCAACAATTGTTTGATGTAACGAGCCTTCTTGACACTTCCTGATAGTTTTTCAACTTTTAGTTCTCCCATATCAATACTGTTTTATGTTCGATTGTTAAAATCTGAAATGGACTAATTACCAAATTACCGATAACCACAGTCAAGGACAATGACAAATGTCATAAACCATAACTGTGGTATTATGTTTACTTTTGCCCTCCTATGCGGTTCACTTTTCCAAAAAACGAAAAATTAAAGAGCAAAAAACTAATCGATAAGTTATTTGAAGAGGGGAAAAGCGTGTCGAACTACCCTGTAAAGCTAATCTACCTAAAAACCGAGTTGCCTACAAATGTGCCGATTCAAGCAGGTATCACCGTGCCCAAGAAAAACTTTAAAAGCGCTGTAAAACGCAACCGAATAAAACGATTGTTACGTGAAAGTTACAGAATGAACAAACAGCTTGTTTTTAACAATAGTAACAGTACTTATGCGTTCCTATTTTTATACCTTGGGAAAGATATGCCCCCGTACCAAACCATAGAAAGCAATATGAAACTGGTACTCGCCAAATTCAAAAAGAAAATCAGTCATGAATAGAATATTAAAAAAGAAGGTTTTAATTCCGGTATTCGCAATAGTGTTCCTTGTAGTCGGAAGTAGTTTTAAAAGTGATTTTTTCGAAATTGCCAAGCAGATCGAGATTTTCACTACCCTCTTTAAGGAACTTAACATGAACTATGTGGATGAAACCAACCCTGCAAAATTAATGGATACCGCCATCAAAAACATGCTTGATGAGTTAGATCCCTATACCAAATTCTTAAATGAGCAAGATGTTGAAGCCTACAAGATAAACAATGCGGGAGAGTACTCGGGTATTGGGGCCACCGTTCGCTCTTACAAAGACAAACTATTGATTATTGAGCCCTATAAAGATTATCCCGCAGATAAGGCCGGACTAAAAGCTGGCGATGAAATCATAACAATAGAAGGGGTCAATGTCTCTGATTTTGACGATAATGCCAGCGAATTGTTAAGAGGAGCCAATAACACATCGGTCACTGTTGTTTACAAACGACAAAATGAGACCAAAACAACAACAATTACCAGAGGGGGCGTTGAAGTGGATGCGGTACCTTTTTATAGAATGGTCAATGGTAAAACCGGTTATATTGTATTGGCAAAATTCAACGCAAAAGCAACTAAACAAACAAAAGAGGCGCTTGTCGACTTAAAGGGAAAAGGTGCTGAAAAAATCATCTTGGATCTACGTGGAAATCCAGGCGGATTATTGTCAGAGGCCATCAATGTCACCAATCTATTTGTTGACAAGGGCGAATTGATCGTAACTACAAAATCGAAAGTTAAAAAATTCAATAAGGAATACAAGACCAAGAGCAAACCTTTAGACGCTGAGATTCCTTTAGTGATCTTGGTAAACGGCAACAGTGCTTCTGCAAGTGAAATTGTCTCTGGTGGTTTACAAGATCTAGATCGTGCAGTGATCATGGGCGCAAGAAGTTTTGGAAAAGGTCTGGTACAACGCCCTTTAAAATTAACTTATGGCACTCAATTGAAAGTAACCATTTCCAGGTATTTCACACCTTCGGGAAGATGTATTCAATCTTTAGACTATTGGAACAGGGATGAGGATAATCATGCTGTTAGAAATACCACTTTCAATGAATTTAAAACTCGAAACGGTCGAGTCGTTAAGGATGGAGGTGGTGTTTTGCCAGACATCGAAATTGCTGCGTCAAAAGCCAATACCCTTACTACCGCCCTAATGAACAGCAATGTGATTTTTAATTTTGCAACTGAGTACTATTACAAGAACCAGGTAAACGATATATCTAGTTTCAAGTTCTCAGAAAGTGATTTTCAGAATTTCAAACACTATGTATTAGGAAGTGATTTTTCGTTTGAGACGAAGACCGAAAAAGCCTTGAAATCAGCAATGAGCGATAAAGAAGATGTAATTTTCAATGATGCGCTGGAAAATGATTACAAAACACTTTTGTTGACAATTGACAAAAGCAAAACCGCTGCTTTAACAACTTATCAAAAAGAAATTCAAAGCAAACTCGAAAGCGAGATCGTTAAGCGTTATTTCTACCGAGAAGGGCTTTATGAATTTTACCTGCAACATGATGACGCCATTTTGGCGGCTACCGAGCTTTTGGGAAATGAAAGCAAATATACCAGCATTCTAAAATAGTCGTAGCTACCATGTATACTCTGGTGGCTCAATTCCGTTCATTCTCAAATACAAATTCGATTTCGCCCTGTGATTGGCCATATGGTCTTGCACATAAAAAAGGGCAAATGCACGGCTTACGGTATTTCCGCTATGGTACATAACACAGGTTTCATCAAGCTGTTCTTGTTCAATGGTCCGTATTGTTCCGGTTACATAATCGAACCCTTTTTGAATATATAGAATAATTTCATTTTTTGTCATTTTAGTGGCGTCCGGGGTATTTGGTTCCACTTTCATTCCTTCAACATAGCGTTGGGTCAATAATTCTACGGTATGCCCAATATGTACCATTTGTTCGGCAAAAGTCTTGCTGATATCCGTTGGTTTGTAGTTGTACAGTTCTTCGGGCATGGCTTGGGCCACGGCCATACAATGTTCGGTTGCCTCCTGCCAAACGGGCAAATACATTTTGGTAAAGGAGGTTTTAGGAATCGTATCTGTCTGCGCGAACGTCAAATCAGCACCAAAAACGATGATAAGGGTCAAGAATAAATATTTCATATGTATGTTTTCAAACAAGATATGAATAATACGGCAACCGATCTTAATCGCCGTAAAATTTGTCTTGACCGCATACACGGGCAGATTGTTCTAAAAAATGTGCAATCTCTTACGACGATGCCCTTACCCAAAACAAGAAATAGGAAACTACGATGATTTTATGGTGCATGGTTTTGTGAAAATTAATCGCGATCACACCTTGAAATACACTTTCTTTTTATCAAGAAAATAAGTAACGTACCAAAAAATAAGAAGCACAAAAAGGGCGTTCACTACCATGGCCACATTATCCGGAACTCCCAATGGCGAAAGCAGGCCGTGGGTGAAAATTTTACCAAAATCCCTAAACCACTGAACACCGACGGTTTCGGCAAATAAGTAAATAAAAATAGAGTTGGTGCCCACTACTGAAAAAATCTTCATCCATTTTTTATGATGGTTTTTCACATCTATAACCCAATAGAAAAGGGCAAGGGTCAGTATAACTATCCCCCCTGAGGCCAATGTAAACGAAGATGTTGCGATGCGTTTGACAATTGGGGTAATATGCAATAGGTCCAAAGAAAAACCTAAAATCAAAATCGCCACTCCCCATATGATAAATAGTTTTAATTTCTCTTTATGTGCCCTATGTGTAAGCAGGATTTGTCCGCAAATCACACCCCATATTGTGTGCGCTGCAGTGGGAATGAAATTGACAAAGACCCAATATCCATCATTGATCTTGCCCATGGTAAGCATATCAATCCAAGAACCAAAACTTTCGTGACCTTGAACGTAGGGCGCCGAAGGATTGTAAGCCCGGTAAAGTACCTCGGTAAGCACCAACAAAACAATCGATATTCCTATTTGAGCTTTAAGCGACATATTCATAATCGCATATGCAATCAAAATCGTAAAAGCTAGTTGTACAAGAACGTTCCAAAGCTCCCAAACCAAGGCATGACTGTAAACACAGTGCAGCAAAGCCCCAAAACCGAACAATAGAAAACATCTTCTTAAAATATGCTTCGTTGCGGCACTTCTACTACCCGACGTCAAGCGTTTTCGAAGTGAAAACGGCATGGCAACACCCACAATGAACATAAATGAGGGTTGTATCAAATCCCAAAACCTTAGTCCGTTCCAAGGGTGGTGGTGCAGTTGGTGCGCTATAGCCGTTAAAAAGTCATTGCCCGTCGCAAATTCTGTGAAATTTTCATGAAAACCCGCAGCTTCTGCAATCAAAAGAAACATTGTCAGCCCGCGAAAGACATCTAAAGAAAAGAGTCGTTTAGAAACATTTGCTGCTAATTGCGACATTGTGGTTCAATTTTGGTTGATTAGTTCACTAATATAATCGAAAACTATCAATTTATGAACCAATCATTGGTAAATCATAAATGTCCTATTTTCCTATACCTTGAATAGCCTTTCGTTGCCAGACAAAATGATTACAGAAACTGATTGTTTTTTCGTTACTTTTAGAGAATCCAACCATTCAAAATATGTATATTAAAATCTTAGTCCGTAGTGTTGGTTTCGTTCTATTGTTTTGCTTTGTGTTTATAGGTTGTGGAACCTCTGAAAAAACAAATACATTCAAAAAGAACTATACTACATGGTCCTCTTATTTGGGAGGTCCTGACCGTAACCATTATTCTACCCTATCGCAGATAACACCAGAAAATGTAGTTGATTTAAAAGTGGCCTGGTCGTATTCCTTAACTGATTATGGACAGATGCAAATGAACCCCATTATAGTTGATACGATGCTTTATGGGGTTTCGGCCGACTTGCAGGTTTTTGCCGTACATGCCGCTACCGGAAAAGAAATCTGGCGTTTTGGTGATTTGCTAAAAGCAGGGCATTCGACCAGTAGAGGGGTTTCTTATTGGCAAAAAGCTGCTGATAAACGCATTCTCTATACCGTTGGTGCTGATCTATTTGCACTAGATGCCATAACAGGGCGGCCAATATCAAGTTTTGGCACCAACGGAAAAATCGATTTGCGTTCTGGAATGCCTGCATCGGCCAAAGACAAATTTGTGATTTCTAATACACCCGGAACCATTTTTAACGATCTTATAATAATGCCCATACGCCTTTCTGAAAGTGTTGGTGCCGCCCCTGGTAATGTTATGGCATTCAATGTGGTTACCGGAGCGGTGGAATGGGTATTTCACACGATTCCCCTCCCTCGGGAACAAGGTTATGAAACTTGGGAAAACAAAGAAGCTTATAAAAACGAAACTATTGGGGGGGCCAATAATTGGGCCGGAATGGCTTTAGATGAAGAAACAGGTGTTCTATATGTGCCAACAGGTTCGGCCGCACCCGATTTTTATGGAGGCTTAAGAAAGGGGGCGGGCTTATATGCAAACTGTCTATTGGCCTTAGAGGCGAAAACCGGGAAACTTATCTGGTATTTTCAATTTACACATCATGATATATGGGACAAAGATCCGCCCGCTCCACCAAATTTAATTAGGGTTGAACACAATGGAAAAAAGATAGCTGCCGTTGCCCAAGTGACCAAACAAGGATATGTATATGTTTTTGACCGAGCATCTGGCAAACCTTTATTTGACATTAAAGAAGTGCCCGTACCTGCATCAACTTTGAAGGGAGAGCGAGCATGGCAAACCCAGCCTTTTCCGGTCGCACCAAAACCTTTTGCACGACAATCAGCTGATTTAACAGTGAACAATATAAGTCCGTATGCAAAAAACAAAGACTCCTTGTTGGCTGTATACAAAAGAGCTGATAAGCGACTTTACGCCCCTCCAAGCCTTGACCCTGTACTCTTGTTGCCAGGGTATGACGGAGCCGCGGAATGGGGAGGTGCCGCTGCTGACCCTGAAGAGGGAATCATCTATGTGAATTCTAACGAAATGGCGTGGTTCTTACAAATGAAAGCCCGTGATAGCAGTGTTACCGACGTTTCTGTTCCTATGGGTGAGCGCGCCTATACAGCCTATTGCATCACCTGCCACCAAGCAGATAAAAAAGGAATCGCTGCAAGCGGTTTTCCTTCGCTCATAGATATTAAATCTACCAAGACCAAAGATGAGGTGTCAAAAATCATTGTTGAAGGCAAGGGTATGATGACCGGTTTTCCACAAATTCCATCCAAAGAAAAAGAAGCTTTGTTGAAATTTTTGTTCAATGAGAAAGAAAGTGTTTCTAAAGAAGTTACATCGAACAGTTCGTCAATATCTGAACAAATGCCTTATAAACATACAGGTTATAATAAATTTTTAGACAGTGCAGGCTTGCCTGCCATTTCACCGCCCTGGGGCACAATGCATGCCATCAACTTAAATAAAGGAACGTATATTTGGTCAATTCCTTTTGGAGAAACCAATGAGCTGAAAGCTAAAGGATACCCTCAAACAGGATGTGAAAACTATGGCGGTCCCGTAGTGACCAAAAATGGCCTATTGTTTATTGGTGCGACCAAAGATGGTTACTTTAGGGCTTTTGACAAGCATACAGGAAAAGTGCTTTGGAAATACAAACTGCCGGCTGCCGCATTTGCTACTCCGGCCATGTACGAAGTGAATGGGAAACAATATATCGCAATCGCTTGTGGCGGAGAGAAATTGGGAACTGAAAAAGGAAATCAGATCATTGCTTTTGCATTGGAATAAATTTATATAAATATGAAAAAATTAAAAACATTGGTCGTTGGTTGTGGAAATATGGGAACCTCGCATGCCCGTGCCTATAATAATTTAGAAGGTTTCGAGTTGGTGGGCTTGGTGAGCAGAAAGCCTGAAAGCCGAGAACTTCTGTCAAAAGAATTGAACAATGTTGCGACCTTCGGTGATTTTGCTTTGGCTTTGGAGCTGACCAAGCCAGACATAGTATCTATAAACACTTACCCAGATACCCACGCCGAATACGTGAAACTAAGCTTGGCGGCAGATGCCCACGTATTTGTCGAAAAACCATTGGCTTTAACTGTGGAAGAAGCTCAGAGCCTAGTAAAATTAGCCCTTGAAAAAAACAAAAAAATGGTTGTGGGGTATATTTTACGGGTACACCCGGCATGGGCGAAATTTGTAGAGGTGGCAAAAACCCTGGGCAAGCCTTTAGTCATGCGAATGAACCTCAACCAACAAAGTTCAGAAACTATGTGGTATACCCACAAACAGCTAATGCGCTCTATGTCGCCCATTGTAGACTGCGGTGTGCACTATGTTGATGTTATGTGTTTAATGACCGAATCTACCCCTATCAGCGTAAGTGCTATTGGGGCTAGACTCTCTGATGAAATCGATAAGAATATGTACAATTATGGCCAGTTGCAAGTTCGTTTTGAAGATGGTTCGGTTGGGTGGTATGAAGCAGGTTGGGGCCCTATGATGAGTGAAACTGCTTTTTTTGTAAAAGATGTGATCGGGCCAAAAGGCTGTGTTTCAATAATAGACGAAATCAAAGACGGTTCGGATAATGTTGAAGGCCATACTAAAACAGGGGGGTTAAAGCTTCATCATAGCGAAATGGATGCTAATGGAAAATTTACGAAATCTGACGAAATCATCGATACCTCAGACGAGCCCGACCATGACGGGCTTTGTCTTTTAGAGCAAGAGTATCTATTAAAAGCCATTAACGAAGATTTAGATTTGACCGCCCATATGAACGATGCGGTAAATAGCTTAAAAATAGTTTTGGCTGCAGATGAATCTTTCCGAACCGGAAAAACTGTGGTTTTGTAGCGTGCGTTGTAGAAATCAATCGTTAAAAACCGGGGTTTGTGTCAAATCAATAAGGTCTTTGTCTTCTTTTTTAAGAATACGTTTAGAACGTAAATATCGATTGAGGTTGTATTCGTCGTAGTTGTCGGCCTCTTTGTTCATGCTGCTTATTCGAACTTGCCCTGAAGAATGAATGAATTCCTGATTGCCGATCCACATGCCTACATGAACTACTTTTTCCGCTGTTGAATCTGTGGCCGTCCGTCCAAAGAACAAAAGATCGCCTACTTCTAGATTTTCAAAATTTTTGTCTTCATCGGTTTGTTTTCCCATATGCACTTGTTGCGATGCGTCACGCGGAATGACCATGCCGTTTAAAAAATAAATTGTCTTGGTAAAACCACTACAGTCTACCCCTTTGGTAGATGTGCCTCCCCATAAATAAGGTAGTCCCATCAACTTTTTTGATGTTGCCCTCAACGATTCACTTGTTGGGTTTAAATTCGATAACCAATTAGAATAAAGTGCTGATTCTGCTTTGCTGGTATACCCTACCCTACCATCTGGATATTCAACTGCATAGAATTCATTCTCTTCTTTTACCAATTTCAACACTGCCCCCGCGACCATATCGGAAACTACTTGAGCGTCTAGGTCGGGTTTCAAATATGAATACCCTGTTGTTTCCGTGTAAATTACTTTCTTAGCTGATTTCCATTGAGAGAATTCTTGCTCTGAAAACACAGCTATGCCTCCTGAATCTACCCATGAAAGGTACTTATCGGGTGTTTGAATAAGTGACCAACTACCTTCTTTTTTATAGATTTTAACAGGTGTGCCCAAAGTGGCTTGAGTGGCCAACTCTGCAGAATGTTTCGGGTTACTACGTAAATTGGCTACTGAAATCGTAATCAAACCGTGAATTTTTCCTTTAAGTTCTTCTGGCGGCAATATTAGAATACTGTCGATAAACGCTATATTGTCTAAGGATAGTTTTTCTTTTAGAGCGGACACAGCATTGGGTAAATTGCTTTCTCCTTTTAAAATATACTTTTCGGTATTTTTAATGGCTTCAACATTAAAAAGAGCTACGCGTTTGTCTGGGGCATATTCCTTTTTTATCACCGTAATCTGTTCTTCTAACGGGTTCTCTTCTTCTTTTTCGGTCTCGCAGGCGACAAAAGTCACTAAAAATAATAATACCGCCCTTTTTCCAACAATTTTTAGACCCATGATTTAAGTAATTTGATTTCTTTAGGGAAATTAATGCTTTTTCGGTATTTCCCCATAAAATTCAATAAAACTATCTAGCTAGGTCTTTTTTCTTAATTTTGGCCCAACATGAAAAAACTAAAGGTTATAGAGCTTTTTGCTGGAGTTGGGGGTTTTCGTATTGGTCTTGAAAACACTGGAAAATTCAAGGTGGTTTGGAGCAATCAATGGGAGCCGAGCACCAAAGCACAACACGCTTCAATGGTATATGAAAACCGATTTGGGAGCAATGGCCATAGCAATGAAGATATTGCAGAGGTTGATCCGAATGAAATTGAAGATGCCGATATATTGGTGGGCGGTTTTCCTTGTCAAGATTATTCCGTGGCAACGACACTTCATAATTCAAAAGGGCTAATCGGCAAAAAAGGGGTGCTGTGGTGGTCTATTCATAAAATACTTTCCGAAAAAAAGAATCCGCCAAAATACTTGTTTTTAGAAAATGTGGATCGCTTGCTAAAGTCTCCCTCCTCACAACGCGGTAGGGATTTTGCCATTATGCTAAAAAGTCTTGGTGAATTGGGCTATGCTGTGGAATGGAGGGTAATCAACGCTGCTGAATATGGTATGCCACAACGTCGTAGGCGTATCTTTTTCTTGGCATACCATAAATCTACCCCCATATATCGTGAGTTGCAAAAAAACGACAAAGTGGATTGGATGCATAAACTTGGAACGATTGCCAACGCTTTTCTTGTTGAACAGCCATCGAAAAAAACAATTGATTTTGAATTAAAAGGGAGTTTGGTCGAAATCTCAGAGCAATTCAATAAAAATGAAAAACTATCCCCTTTTTACAATACAGGGGTTTGTGTCAACAGAAGGGTCTTTACTGCTAAAACCACGCCTAAATATAATGGTTCAAAAACATTGCTGGGCGATATACTACAAAATGGCAAAGTGACCGAAGAATTCTTTATTCCCTCGAAAAACCTGCCAAAGTGGGAATACCTAAAAGGAAGTAAAAAGGAAATCCGTACTGCAAAAAACGGATTTCAATACAATTATAGTGAAGGAAGTATGGTTTTTCCCGATGCGCTTGACAATGCCTCTCGCACTATAATTACGGGGGAGGGCGGTAAAAGTCCGTCTCGTTTTAAACATGTCATTCGAACCGAAAAAGGGCTGCGAAGGCTTACTCCCATAGAGTTGGAGCGCTTGAATATGTTTCCTGACGACCACACTAAACTAGAGGGAATTACCGATGCCAAACGAGCCTTTTTTATGGGAAATGCCCTAGTGGTGGGTGTGATCGAAAAAATTGGCGCATCACTCTTTAAAAAAATCAATTCTTAAACGCTATGGAGCTCCAAAGTAGTTTTAAAAACGATTTGGAAAAGGAGCAAAAATTATCGGTCTTTTTAGATGCCTATTACAAAAAACACTTGAAACACTACACTTTTGAGCGTGTTCATAATCTAAAGCGACAGATGCAGGGCGCTGACTTGATCCTTGTGCACAAAACAAACGGGAAACGATTTTTGGTCGACGAAAAAGCCCAATTGGACTATATCAATGAAGATTTGCCCACTTTTGCTTTTGAGCTGGTTTATCAAAAAGATGGGGCGGCCAAGAAAGGGTGGTTGTTCGATGCTAAAAAGAAAACTGAATTTTACGCCTTAATTACGAGTATATACGCTGACGAGCCCGAAAAATTTACGTCGTGCAAAGTCACTTTCGTAAACCGAAAAAAACTTATAGCATTTTTAAGTACTCGAAAAATAAGTCAAGAATATCTTGACTCTCATATCGAGAAAAACAAAAACCATAATGGTAAAATAGTACTTGATAAATTACACCCCTACCACGAGGGCTATTTATACTTTTCAACCCTAAAAAAGGCCGAAAAACCGATTAATTTAATTCTAAAATTAGCTTTTTTGACCGAGAACGGAATTGCGAAACAGCTTTGAATATCGACATCACAAACTATGTGGTCGGTTTTTTCGTTCCTATCTTCATATCGCCCGTCATTATAGTAGTTTATCAACGAGCTACTCATTTTCATCCGAAGTTTCTGCAAACTTAAACTACTTTCGAAAAAGGCATACCGACCCACTGGTCGGTTAAAGGATATACCTCTTTTTTAGAAGGCTAAGTCTTACTGCACATCCTTAAATGGGATATTTAACGTATATTGAGTATAAAATAATGGCCATGAAATCGTCTTTCCCCCTATCGCTCTTGTTTGTCTTACTGTTTTTATTTGCCTGTAAAAAAAATGATGATTCCCCTGTCAATGGGCAAAAACCAAACAATGGAGAGAACACAGAAAACCTGTTGTTGCAACTACAAGGAACACAAATAACCGATGCCGACAAGAATCCTATTTACCTTCAAGGGGTCGCGTTCAGTAATTTTATCTGGAGCGATACGCCGTTTCCAGAAGTACACCATTCAGAAGTCGATTATCAAAGAACTAAGGACATGGGCATGAACACTATACGTTTTTATATGAACTATAGATATTTTGAGGACGATACCAATCCGTACACATACAAACAATCAGGGTGGGATTGGCTTGATGAGAACATCGCTTGGGCCAAAAAATATGATATTTACCTGATATTGAATATGCATGCACCCCAGGGGGGATATCAATCTGCAGGTGAGGGCGATGCCCTTTGGGACGATGTTGAAAATCAGAACAGGCTAGCTGCTTTATGGAAAGCCATTGCGGAACGTTACATAGATGAAGTGCAAATTGCCGGATTTGGGCCTGTAAATGAGCCTGTTCCCAACAACTCTGTCGACCAATGGACTCAATTGGCGCAAAAGCTTATCGATGAAATTCGTTCTGTAAACAAAAATCATTTGTTGTTTATAGAAAGGGCTAATCACGTGAAGGGAGACCCTCCTCCTGAAAATTTAAATTTTCCGAAAGTGACCGGTGAGAACATAGTATATGAATTTCATGGGTATGATCCTTTTGTATACACGCATCAATTGTTCGAGTTTGCGGGGCTGGGAGATGGAGGAAAATATCCAGATGAAAGCATGTTAGAGGTGTTGGATTCTCAATGGTTAAATGCTTCTTTCAATAATCCGAGCCTGCCTAGTGGTACAACCGACTGGACTTATTTTGAAGGGGAACCTTATAAAATCACGGACGATGATATAGATTTTGCAGAACCAGTGCTTGAAGCCGCACAAGTGGGCGGAAGAGTGTATTTCGACGATATCGTCATTAAGGAATATGATCAGAACGATAATTTTGTGCGCGATGTCTATGAAGCCAATCTAAATGCTCTGGATGGGTGGAGCTTTTGGAGTATAAACGGTTCTGGATCCAGTGGATTATCAAGCACAGTGGGGCATAACGATACTGGCAGTATTTATATTGACGATACCACCGGTGATGCCAATATGACCAATATACAACAGCGGTTTATAGCTAAGCCAAACTATTCTTATGAGATAAGCGGCTGGATGAGGGGTGAAAACCTAACAAGTTCCGCCTCCGGTAAAATACGATTAGATTTCTACACAGCAACAGGGCCGGTGTTTACTAGGGGAAAGGCTTATTTAGAGGCTAAGGCGGGAGAGATAGTGGATTGGGCAAAAACGAATAACGTCGCCTTGTATATGGGAGAATTTGGTGTTGGTTATCCTTGTTTTCTAGATGATAAGGGCGGATTGCAATTTGTTAGGGATATGGTCGATATTAATAAAGCCAACGATATTCATTTTACCTATCACGTCTATCATGAAGATAATTTTGGTCTTTATTTAGGTGGGGCGCTTCCTGACCCTGGCAATACAAATCAGCCCCTAATCGATCTGTTCACAGATATATTGAATTGATTTTTATTTTGTTATAGGCTGTCAGAAAACTATTGGTCTCTAATCATTTTGATGTGTGGAATGCCATCCTCTAAATACCCTTCTCCCACTTCGGTAAAACCAAGCGAGTTATAAAACCTTTTAAGATAGGTTTGGGCAGATAAAGCAATCAGCGTTTCACTGAACCTTTCTTGAATAGCCGCTATAGCTGCCTTCATAATAACACTACCAAAACCGTACTTGCGTTCAAGTGACTTCACTACTACCCTGCCGATACTTGCTTCTGTTAAATAATCACCTGCTTTGAAAACACGTGCGTATGCCACAATTTTGTTTTCTTTGTTGCCGATTATATGTAGTGCTTTTTCATCTTTACCATCTAAATCTTGATACACGCAGTCTTGTTCCACAACAAAAACCTCGTTTCTTAACTGTAAAATATCATATAGCTCTTTGGCGCTTAGTTCGTTAAAATATTTTATGGTAATATCTAGCATCAGTCTTGAACGATTATCTGTTTGCTTTTACATTTTCCGAATTCGGGCTGAATGTTTATATGGTTGATACCGTGGTTATGGTATACCTCTTCTTCTATTTTTTCTAATATGGTATCAAACTCAGAAAGCTTGATGTCGTCGTTAAAATCGATATGGGCCTCTAAATGCACTTCGTTGTCGTTCAATTGCCAAATATGTACATGGTGTACGTTTTTTATAGGCTCTATTTTGGTTATTGCCTCAACGATCTCTTGAACCTGAACCGTATTCGGTGTGAAAAGCATCAAAACCTTAGTGGATTCTTTTAAAAGGTCGTATCCCATATAAATCAAGTAAAGGGCAATGGCCAAGGTCAAAGCGGCATCAACCCAATAAACTTGATAGAACTTCATAAGAATGCCACCTATTAAAACAGCCACCGAAGCCATCATATCGGTGAATAAATGTAAATAGGCCGATTTCATGTTCATATTGCTGTCCGCATCCTTTTTTAACAACAACACACTGTAGCCGTTGGCCGCGATTCCTAATAAAGACAGCCATATCACCAAATCGGATTCTATCTCTTGGGGAGTTATAAAACGTTCTACAGCCTCTTTTATCAATATTATAGCGACCACCATTAATGTTGCGGCATTCACAAAAGCCGCAATAATTTCTGCTCTTTTGTATCCAAATGTTTTACTTGAAGATGCCTTTTTCTTTGAAAGAACAGTAGCTATATAACTGATAATAAGAGAAATAACATCACTAAAATTGTGAAGCGCGTCTGAAAGTAACGAAAGACTACCTGATATTAATCCACCAATTACTTGAGAAATGGTAATAATTACATTCAAGAAGATCGAAATGATTAGATTCTTTCCTGTTAAATCTGGATGGGAATGCCCGTGGGAATGATCGTGGTAGGAATGGGACATTTGTTTTTTATATGGTTAAAAATCGCTCGCCTTTACCGGTTGAGCAACACGGGTCTACTTACCTAGATGGGATTTTTTCTACTCTTCTTTCGTGACGACCGCCAGCAAACTCAGTGTTTAAAAAGGTTTTTACCATCTCTAAGCTTTGGGGCAATGAAATATACCGTGCTGGTAAACTTAAAATATTTGCATCGTTGTGTTCTCTACCTAATTCAACGATTTCCTTGGTCCAACAAAGTGCACAGCGCACTTTTTGGTGTTTGTTCGCTGTCATTGACGCTCCGTTGCCACTGCCACAGATTATTATACCCCTATTTACTTTTCCTGATGCAACATCTTTTGCTACCGGGTGTATAAAATCAGGATAATCAACACTATCGGTACCATCGGTACCATGGTTGATTACCTCAACGTTCATTGATTTCAATAGACCTATAATTGCTAATTTATATTCGGTGCCGGCATGGTCGTTTCCTATTGCAATTTTCATGAGGTTTCATGTTATTATATATTACAAATGTACAAATACACTGGGTTTACAACAAAAAATGTGTTGTTGACAACAATTAATTTTAAGACCTTGGTTCTAATTGTTAATTTAGCAACAACAAGAACATGGTAAGTTGTTCATAAAACATCAATAAATAATAACTTCTTCGTTTTGTTGGTATTTAAAAATAATGCTTTACAAAACATTTTCAAGAACACATAATTTACTTTTCAGAGAATAAAACCAAGATATCAAACCTTACCTTTGAGAAATTAACACAAAACACTTATTTATTTATTGTGTTTTATATGTTGATAAGACTTATCAACCATAGTTATAAAATTCTTAAACCACTGATTTATAAAATAAACGAACTATATAGTTTGTCGATAAACTTATAATTCTGTTCAAAACAAGTTTTATCCAATAAATTTATATCCAATATTAACAAGCAATCATAACCATCATTTTTATTATAAATTTCAAAAAATAAAAAATGAATATGGTATATATGTTGATAACCTTAAAACCTTAAAAAACGTGAAGATTATAATTCGTAATTTTCCACCTAAATAAAATTACTTAATGTCAAGAAAGAAAAATAAAGATAAGAACCATAGAAAAAACGAAATAACCAAAGGTATATTCACGGTGCTTGAAAAAGAACCCGAAAAAAGTTTTAATTATAAACAAATAGCTACAAAAATAGGTGTTTCCGATGCACATGACAAAAACCAGCTTGTAAAAAGATTGGTTCAGTTAAAAGAAAAGAAGCGAATAATAGAAGAGGATAGAGGTAGATATAAAGCTATTACATCTACTAAAACATATCATACGGGTAAAGTAGATATTACAGGAAGAGGCAATGCGTATATTGTTATTGAAGGTATGGATGATGATGTGTTCGTTCCTTTCAATAAACTAAATAAAGCATTTCATAGAGATATCGTTGAAGTTTATATTTTTCCTAGAAGAAATGGAAGAAAACTAGAAGGCGAAATTTCTAAAGTAGTTGAGCGGCATAAGAAAGAGTTTGTGGGTATAGTAGATATGCAAAAGAACTTCGCATTTATAAGGCCTTCAGATTTTAGAATGTATACGGATATTTTTGTTTCACAGGATAAAATAGGAAAAGCAACAGATGGCGATAAGGTTTTGGTTGAAATTACCGAATGGCCAGATCGTGCTGATTCCCCATTTGG
>VAPK010081057.1_pt1 | contig 19427 bp, 15 predicted proteins | sample 3395031 | NCBI WGS metagenome assembly VAPK01 (sample SAMN08290443, study PRJNA428436) | hydrothermal vent metagenome | isolation source: Deep-sea hydrothermal vent chimney 1 | place: Pacific Ocean: Juan De Fuca Ridge
CGCAGAGTTGAAGACCAACAACGGCGTTTCGACCTTTAACATTGTCGCCCCCTATGGGGGTAGCTCAAAAGCCACCTTCTTAGAAGGTGTGATTTTTACTTGAAAACGGTCGGAACCGGAACTTCGCAACAGGGCGCATATCAAGACGGAACAAACATCAGGAACTTCTAGATCGCCGCAAATGGACTTTCCCTTTCTTGCGGATCTCAAAGGAAACAGGGTCAAAACGAAAACAGCGGACACGCTCCGCTGGTCCGATTAGGAAGTCTTTCAGTTCCGGTTTCTCCAATCTTTTCGTAATAGTGCTTAGTAACAAACGGGTAAATAAAAACTGCTCGCCTATTATTTATTTTTCTCACGCACATTCTAAAAAATAGCGTTGTAGAATTCTTCAATAACGCCGATTTCGGCATCCGTCAGTTCCTCAAATTCTTTTGTTCTTTTGTTTTTGGAGAGTTTGCCATTATTCTGATTAAGAAACTTGATCAACAAGTCTACTTTAGTATCCGGTAGGGTTACAATTGAATTAATAAAATTTGTCATTCGGTCGTATTTTTCCAAAAAATCAAGCTCTTCGGGAATTATTTTCTCAATAGTTTCTTTGACACATTCATAAAGAAATTCTGCTTGAAGCGTGGCATCAAAATAACGGTACAGATCAATGGTCTCATTTGTTATTTCAACGTTATGGTCTGGGGTAGGTTTCCATTCGATCAAATCGATTCTAGGGGAAGAGTGGGCCTCCAAAACATCTTGATATTCTCCGATGCGGTTTAATATAGCAGCAGAGACCGGAAAAATCATATCCCGTTTCGTGTACCCCTTACGAACTAAAATATGATGCATCAAATATCTATGAATTCTGCCGTTTCCATCAGATAACGGGTGTATGAACACAAAGCCGAAAGCTATTGCTGCCGCCGCCAGAACAGGGTCGTATTCGCTTTGCAGTAGTATATTATTAGTGTCTATGACCCCATTCATAAGCGATTGCAAATCTTTTGCCCTTGCGGATATATGGTCGGGCATCGGCAGAAAGTTTTCGCGATCATGTTCCCCAATGAATCCTTCATTTTTCCGGATCCCCATATGCTTTAACTTTTTTGCACCGATAACAATATCCTGTAAGCGCTCTATCTCGTTTATCGTCAATGGTTTCTTTCCAGCTTGACCAATGGCCTTGCCCCAATTTCTAGCCCTCATGTTCGGAGGGTATTCGCCTTCTATGGCAAAAGATGCTTTGGAGTCCTTGAGTAATAAGAATGCGGCCGTTCTACGAATCAGGTCCTTGTTTCTTCCTTTTAGCTCTTTTTCCATAAGTTCAGGAAACTTGGTGGCAGTATAGGCTTCCAATGTTTTGGTTTTGCGTATGAGGGGGCAAAACTCACGAGTACCGGGTAAATTATTTTTAACACGATGCCTAGTGCTATTTTCAATGGGACCTGCATATTGAAGTTTTGGGCTTACAATTTCTACATAAGTACCTGCCTTTGAATCAGGTATATTAAGTCGTTTTTCTAAAAGCCATTCATATAGAAACCATATCCGTCTTGAATATTGACCGGTGGGTTCGTTTTTCATCATGGTTTCCACAAGGGAATCTCCAACATAAATAAAAAACTCCTTTAAGATTAATAGATCAATGCCTTCATATTTTAAAGCGAATACCAAATGGGCGATTTCATTTTCCGCGGGCATGTAGCGATTTGCGAACACCTGCCATTGTTCGGTATTGTAGCGTTGCTGCTTATCAGTAACCAATGCCAGTATATCGGGTAACGGTAAACGCCTACCTGTATTTTCTTCCAGAATTTGAAGAAGCAGGGCATAACCCACTAAAATACCGTCTTCAGGAAGGATCCTACCGTGAAAAGCGGTTATTTTACGTGAAAATTGATTACTTATGGCCATATTTTATGAAATACGATTACAAATATAACATGAAAAACGCTTACTATTCATGAAAAGCAGTTATTTTAACAATAAAATCGTGAAATATAATTACTTTTTAAAATGAACTCGTGTTGAGTTTTTGTTTGGAATCGAGTCCCGAACGGTCGGGAGTGGCTTTTGTGCCGTAATGAAGTAATTTTCTAGTCGCATAGCCATAGCTACGGGACTCAAAAATTGCAAAATTAGGGTGCAAAATGTATGATTCGCAGGTAAAAGAAAAACTCAACACGAGTTCAATATGTTTCTAAATCGTAGTACCTTTTTAAGTGTATTTTCCCAAGCCCCTGCGGAAGTCGAAAAACCCTCCATTCCAATCCTTCCCTTGCGTACACGCTCCGCAGGTTCGCGCGGGAAGTCTTTCCGCTACGGTTTTTCCGACCCCCTCGTAGCCGCGCAAAAGCACAAGCGGCGAAAGGCCGCTTGCCCTTTCCTTCCCCTACCCACAAAGAAATTAGATCCTTCCATCCAATTTTTAATCCGTTACATCGACGATTCAAAAGTCTCCTAGATCTTTTAACTATCTTTAAATCAATGGCTGGGAGAAATGAAAAAGGTAATCGACAATATCGCCCGTTCGTTGATCGCCTTGAATAAAAGAAAGGACAAAATCAACTATGATACCTCCGCTTTTATGAAAAGAGGTAAGTGACCACCTTTGTTATTTTCTATAATTTCAATATTTAGCAGGTTTTTCATCAAATGTTGGGTAACTTGTGTATAAACCAAATATACCCAAAAATAACCGCTAACCACTCAATTTGTAAGATAAAGACAACTTTTTTGACTGAAAATAGCTATTTGGGTTTATAATCACAATGACCGTTTTGCTTATAATAAGCAAGATAAAGCGTCATAATAAAAACCACTGTTACGGGTCATAAGTAACTATTTAAAATATAAACCTTGCAAAAAATGATTGCCACTCGGCGAAAAACGATTTCGGTCTATTTTCCATTTCATTAGCGTAAATCCTTCTGGTTTCCTATTTTTGCACCCGAACCTTATTATACCTTATATATGAATCTTCACGAGTACCAAGGAAAAGAGATATTGGCCAGTTTTGGTGTACGCATTCAGCGTGGCATCGTAGCCCAAAATTCAAATGAAGCGGTTGAGGCCGCAAAGAAATTGACCGAGGAGACCGGTACGGGCTGGCATGTGATCAAAGCACAGGTGCATGCAGGCGGAAGAGGTAAAGGCGGTGGTGTCAAGCTCGCCAAGAACCTTAAAGAAGTTGAAGAGATCTCAGGGCAGATTATTGGTATGAACCTAATTACCCCGCAGACTTCTGCCGAGGGCAAAAAGGTGCATCAGGTATTGGTTGCCGAAGATGTCTATTACCCTGGTGATAGTGAGACTAACGAATTTTATATGTCCGTTTTATTGAACAGGGCTTCGGGTAGAAATATGATCATGTACTCTACCGAGGGCGGAATGGATATTGAAGAGGTCGCCGATAAAACACCTGAGTTGATTTTTACTGAAGAAATTGACCCGGCCACAGGGCTTTTGCCTTTTCAGGCACGAAAAATAGCTTTTAACCTAGGGCTCTCGGGTACGGCTTTTAAAGAAATGACCAAATTTGTTGCCTCTTTGTACAAGGCCTATGTTGAAAGCGATTCAAGTATGTTCGAGATCAACCCGGTCTTGAAAACTTCAGATGATAAGATCATGGCCGTTGATGCTAAGGTGACCATTGATGACAATGCCCTTTTCCGTAGAAAAGAATATGCTGAAATGCGTGATTTAAGAGAAGAGAACGCCATTGAGGTAGAGGCTTCTGAATTGGGACTTAACTATGTTGACCTAGATGGCAATGTTGGCTGTATGGTCAACGGCGCCGGACTCGCAATGGCTACTATGGATTTGATAAAAATGGCCGGTGGCGAACCTGCCAATTTCTTGGATGTGGGGGGCACTGCCGATGCCAAAAGGGTAGAAGAAGCCTTTCGAATTATTTTAAAGGACCCTGCGGTAAAGGCTATTCTGGTAAACATATTCGGTGGTATCGTACGATGTGATCGGGTTGCCCAAGGTATTGTTGATGCCTATAAGAATATGGGCGATGCTATTAATGTTCCCATTATCGTTCGTCTTCAGGGAACCAATGCAGAACTCGCCAAGGAGATTATCGACAATTCAGGACTTGAAGTGCAATCTGCCATTCAATTTCAAGAAGCGGCAGATAAAGTGAAAGCCGTTTTGAGTTAGGCGAAGCATAAAACAAACTAGTTTTAAAGGGCAATGTAATGAGACATTGCCCTTTTTGTTTTTCTGCCAAGTATACTTATCGAACTCGTTCAAACTTTTTTTAATCAATAGAATTCCCCTAGGCGCTGTCGCAGGTAGGGTTTCCGATTTACCTCTCCTTGGGAGAGGTCGGAACTGCCTTTTCGCAGTTCCGGGTGAGGTAAAATACCAAATTTCGATTTTTGGCCCTAAAGCCAAAATGAAACCGACGAAATACCCCTATGGCTTACCTAGGGTATAGTCGGTTTCAAGAAATTTTTTATTTGAAAGTCAGTACCCTAAAATAATGATTATACCCGCTTATTTCTATATGTTGAGGCTGTTTGTCATTTATTTATTGGCTATGGAAAAGAAGTGACCGATTCACTAAAAAAATGTTAAAACGATTTTTTGTTGTAACATTCTCGTTTTTGAAGCGTCTTTTTAGTAATTCATCATCAATCAATTAATCAGATCCTTAAAATAAATACAGGGTCACAAAAACAAACAAGTCATGAGAAAAATCAGTTTAGTATTGGTAGCTGCAATGCTACTATCAGTAGGAAGTGTTTTTGCCAACGATTCAAAAAAAGGGGCAGAGCCTTCTAAAAATCTGTCTACCCAAATTGTCAAACTTTTAGACGACAATGATTTCAATGAAAATTTTGTGGGCGCTACTGCACAAGTATTGTTTACCCTTAACGGTGATAAAGAGATTGTAGTGCTGTCTATAGATACAGATCAAGATGGTCTAGAAGGGTTTATCAAAAACAAGTTGAATTACAAGCAAGTCAATTTTACTGAATACGAAAAGGGAAAAAAATACACCGTTTCTGTACGAATTGCAAGGTAAAACAATTTTAGTGTTGGTTAATTAAGGAAAGGTCTTGATCTGGTAAATACTGAATCAGGACTTTTTTTTTCCCACTGAGCGAACAGCCCCGCCTGTCTGACGGGCAGGCTTGTTCTTGTACTTTACATGATCGATATCGGCATCCATTTTCTTGCGCTGAATCGCTTTATAGACAGGTTTGGGCCTATCGATCTTTTGAATGGTTTTTCTATTTGACAATACTTCCCCAGGGTCTTTTGGCTGCTCTTTGGTGCCTCTTAAATGAAGTACGAGGCCATTTAAAAAGTTACGTAGCACCTGGTCTCCACAGTCCATATAATTCGGGTGGTCTTCTTTTCTGAAAAAGGCACTTAATTCGCTCTTTGACAGTTTGAAATCGGCCAGCTTTAGAATTTCTACTATCTCATCGTCACGCAATCTTAAAGCTACACGTAATTTTTTAAAAATATCGTTGTTAGTCATGCTTACTTTTGATTTTCCCGCAAGGTATTATAAATTAACCATAGCAAGGTGATTTACGGAGTATTCATCTTTTTTTATACGATACGGTGTTTTTTTTAGTTATATTCCTTGTAATGAGGTAATAACCAGTATCGCCCACAATGAGCACCTACAAAGAAAAATTGAGTATTCTCTCTGAAATGATCGCCTTTGCAAAGGTAGATGATGTCGTTAAGGAGCCTGAATATAACTTTCTGTTGGGTGTGGCCTCTCAGCTGGATATTGATAAAGAGGTTTTTGAGGGACTTTTTGAAAAAGAGAGTAAACATCTTATACCCAAGACCTCAGCAGAACGTATATTACAGTTTCATAGATTGGTATTGCTGATGAACGTTGATCAGGTGCAGCAAGAGGTTGAAGTAAGCCGTCTTCACAATATTGGCCTTGGTATGGGCCTTCCTCCTTCTGCCATTGAGCAGGTACTTTCTATAATGCACAAATACCCGAACAATGTTGTACCGCCCCATGTATTGATTGATATTTTTAAGGCACATTACAACTGATCTCTTTTCTCTGAGGGATATTTAAAATTCTCGTTCCTACTCTTCTTCAGGCCCACAGAGTTCCTTGAATAAAGAAACATTGACTGTATCCGCTCTAAAATAAGCCATTTTGACAGAAAATTATTCCAATACAATGACAAAAAGTCATTTAGTTTAACTTGGTACACGGTTTGACTACACTAGATTGAAACATTAAAATTCTACAGTTATGAGTATAGTAAAAAGAAACAATATGGTCTTTCCTGCATTGATGAACGAAATATTCAAGCCTGATTGGTTCGGTGGATTGGAAAACCCAGCAGGTCGCGTTCCTGCGGTCAATATTAAAGAGAACGAAAAAGACTTTGAATTAGAGCTTGCGGTTCCAGGAAGAAAAAAAGAAGACTTCATTATAGATGTCGACAATGATATTTTGACTGTTTCTGCAGAAACAAAAACGGAAGAGATCGATAAAGAAGAAAATTACACAAGGCATGAATTTTCACACACTTCGTTTAGAAGGTCGTTCACCTTGCCCGACACCATAACCGTTGATGGTATCAAGGCTAGTTACAAGAACGGTATATTGAGGTTTGTTCTTCCGAAGAAAGAAGAAGCTTTGCCAAAGCCCAAAAGAACGATAAAGCTATCGTAAAAGGGTTTTAAAGAATTATGGTTGATCCGCGACTGCGGGTTTTCATAATGGTTGGTTTAGTTGGTTGAAAAGCGCCAATCTCGAAATATCGAAAAGGGCGCTTTTTTTTGTATAATTCCACTCCTGAAACTTTTTGCGGTACAATCAAAAGAATCCTTCGGTAACTTATGTTACGTTTGGCGATTGATTCTTTTAGAACTAGCGCACAAATACTCGAATATAAAAATCAGTACATTCGTGGCGGTCCTTTTTTTACAGGTGCCTAGACGGATCGATTTTGAGGCAGTTTATTGGTTCCGAATTTCAAATATTGGTTTTGTGAAATACTGCTATTCGGTGATTTCAAAAAGTGGGTTCTACGCTTTTTAAATATTTTTTTTGCAAGATAAGAATCGGTATTTTTCTTCGAACCATCTTGGTTTAAAATTTATCTCGCAGATAATTATTATTATTTTTCAGGTTAGGGGAGTGGATATTTTAGAAATTTTAGAGCCTTTTATGAAGGCGTAAAAAGTTGTTCGACTAATAAAAATTACAATTTTACTCCATTTAAAACTGGATTTATTTTTCTTTATAAACTTGTTTTTATGGGAAGAAAATCGGACTTTAAAAATAAAGGAATCGGCAACGGTTATTTTTCTATTTCTCTTTAGATTTTAGAGCTAAATCTACTCATTTATGAATAAAACATAAATTTAGTCTTGCCTAAATTTATGTTTTATTATGCTAATAACCAGTAATATAACATCATTTATATAGTCTTTAAATTTAGATATATGGAAAATTAGAAGAATTTTAGCGAAAATACAATTTTTTCTTAAAATCAACGCTTTAGTTGCAATGATTTTATCTCGTCACGCAGTTTAGCGGCTTGTATGAAATCGAGCTCCTTAGCAGCTTTTTCCATCACTTTTCTTTTACCCCGAATCATTTTTTCAATTTGCTCTTTGGTCAAATAGTCTAGATCAGGTTCTGCCGCTCGCATTTCTTCTTTTTCAAAATGATAGGTAGAGACCGAGTTTTTTGAAAGGGCACTATCCAAATTTTTGTTCAATGCTTTTGGCGTAATATTATGTTCTGAATTATAGGCAATTTGTTTCTCTCTTCGGTAGTTGGTTTCATCGATAGTTTTTTGCATGCTCTTGGTAATCTTGTCCGCATACATGATCGCTTTTCCGTTTAGGTTTCTTGCCGCCCTGCCAACTGTTTGCGTTAAAGAACGCGCACTTCTTAGAAAACCTTCTTTATCGGCATCTAAAATGGCGACGAGCGATACCTCAGGCAGATCTAATCCTTCCCTCAATAAATTCACCCCGATCAGTACGTCGAATATGCCTTTGCGTAAATCTTGCATGATTTCTACTCTTTCTAGGGTGTCAACATCGCTGTGAATGTATCGGCATCTAATATTGACCCTGGTGAGGTATTTTGTCAGTTCCTCTGCCATACGTTTGGTCAACGTGGTAACAAGGGTGCGTTCGTCTTTTTCCACACGCTGATGAATCTCTTCCATCAGGTCGTCTATTTGGTTCATACTGGGCCGTACCTCTATTATTGGGTCTAAAAGGCCCGTAGGGCGAATTATCTGTTCTACGAATACCCCTTGGCTCAATTGCAATTCATAATCAGCAGGAGTAGCACTCACATATATGACCTGATTTTGCATGGTTTCGAACTCTTCGAACTTTAGCGGGCGATTATCCATCGCTGCTGGTAGTCGAAAACCAAATTCCACCAAATTCTCTTTTCTAGAGCGATCCCCACCGTACATGGCATGTACTTGTGATATGGTTACATGGCTTTCGTCAATAATCATCAAATAATCATCGGGAAAATAGTCTAACAAACAGAACGGGCGCGTACCGGGGTTTCGTCCGTCTAGATATCTAGAGTAGTTTTCGATGCCCGAACAGTAGCCGAGTTCTCGGATCATTTCAAGATCGAAACTGGTGCGCTCTTCCAAACGTTTGGCTTCTAGGTGTTTGCCTATATCTTTAAAATATGCTACTTGTCTTACCATATCTTCTTGAATTTGATGAATGGCATTTTGTAATATATCAGGTGAGGTAACGAACATATTGGCTGGGTATATGGTCAATTTTTCATATACCTCGATTACATTGTTGTTAAAGGGGTCGAAGGCTTCGATCTCTTCGATCTCATCCCCAAAAAAATGAATTCTAAACGCATGGTCCGCATAGCTTGGAAAAACATCGATTACATCGCCTTTTACCCTGAAATTTCCATTTTTGAAATCGGCAGTGGTTCGAGAATACAGACTTTGCACCAATTGGTGCAGAAATTTGGTACGTGCGATCACTTGGTCTTTTTCAATGGTAATCACATTTTTCTGGAATTCCTCAGGGTTGCCAATTCCATATAAACAAGAAACAGAAGCCACAACGATGATATCACGTCTACCCGACAGTAAGGAGGAAGTGGTGCTCAAGCGCAATTTTTCAATATCCTCGTTGATGGATAGATCTTTTTCAATATACAGTCCTGATGACGGTATATAGGCTTCTGGCTGGTAGTAATCGTAATAAGACACGAAATACTCCACGGCATTTTCAGGAAAAAATTGTTTGAATTCAGAGTAGAGCTGAGCCGCCAAGGTCTTGTTATGTGCAAGAACCAACGTAGGCCGTTGTACCTCTTCGATGACATTGGCCACGGTAAAGGTCTTACCTGAACCGGTGACACCTAACAGTGTTTGATACTTCTCACCAGATACCATTCCTTCCACCAATTGCTTGATGGCACTGGGCTGATCGCCGGTAGGTTTGAATTCTGAAACTACGTTAAACTTCATGGGCCAAAGTTACAAAAGCAGAAGCAGTTGCAATAAGGCCAACAATGAAATTTGAAGATGTTCGAGCAGTTTTCTAAAATTAAAAGTGGTTTAAGATCTATTTCTTTTTGGCATCTTCTTCTGCCGCCCATTTTGCGGCCCGTTTAGAACGCTTGGCAGAACCTGGGTGCGAAGAGGTCAAAGAACCTTTTCCGCCATCACCACTAAGTTCGGCAAGTTTTTTAAAGGCACTTTCCATACCGTGGTAATCAAAGCCATGGGCAACGAGAAACTTAAAACCATATTCATCAGAGGCAGATTCATGGGTCTGTGAAAATTGCGCATTGGCAACGTTTTCGACAAAACCACCAATTTCTTCATCGGCCAAGATTTTTCCGCCTCCGGTATTGGCTACGGCCAGATCCTTTGCCGCTGAAATACTATAGGCCGATTGATATCTCTTTTTTGAATGCCCCAGTTTTACGTGACCTATCTCATGGCCTATGACGCTCAATATTTCTTCATCGGTCATCAGATCCATCAAACCGGCCATTACCCGTACACTACCGTCGGGTGTTGCAAAAGCATTGATATCGGTAACGAGGTAAACCTTGAAATTCAAGTTGAGCCCATCTTCTGTATCTAGACCGCTGACCAGTTTTTTCAATCTATCACCGTAAGGGTCACCGGCTTCGGCAATGGGGTTGTTTTCATCCATCCACACAACGGACTGTAAAGACAGGGTTGCCATATCCTCATCGGATAGGGTAGCTGCTTTCACCAGTTTTTTACCGGCATCGACATTTCCTTTTTTAAGAATTTTTCCGAATTGTGCTTGGGTACTTATTGTTGCAAATGATAGCAAAAGAAATAGGAGGGAACGTTTCATGGTTTTAGTTTTAAAGTTGTTTCACAAAGATAACGGGTTTTTTGTTGGGCGATATCCCCTTTTTCAGTGAAAAAAAGTGTTCTTACCTTTTTAGAGCGAAATGCCCCCGTATTACCTGTTTGTTAAATGTGATGGCCTTAAACCAATAATCTGATGCTGGTAGGGGTTTTCCATTAAAATCACCATTCCAACCCTGGCCTCTAGGGTCGATTTGGGTCAATAGGCTGCCATATCGATCAAAAACCCATATGGATTCTATGTTTATCTCACCAGTTTCAGTAGGAACGATAAATTGCCAGAAATCGTTGATAAGATCCCCGTTCGGGGTAAAAAACCGCGGAAAATCATCTTTTGATAAACTTTGATCGATGATTCGTTCTACTGTACCACATCCGTTTTTGTCATTTACGTAAACCGTATGTTCTCCGATAGGAACGCCACTGAAAACATTGGAGTCTTGATACGGTCCGTTTATGGCGTCTAAGGAAAATTCATAATCGCCAGTTCCACTTGTTTGTACAGTGATGTTCAAACCAGATGATTCTCGATTTAGGTGAATGGCAATAATAGTTGCGGCTTCTGATGAAACCACGGTAAATTCTTTGACACTTGCGCACTCTATTGTTGCTCCAAATTGAATTACTGTGTTGTATGCTTCGTATCTATAACTCCCTATTTCCGTTAGCGATACTTCATCGGTTTCGGAAATCAAAGTCTCTGAATCATCTGCATTGATTCTGAACCAACGAAATCCTCTCGCTTTATCTTTGCTCTGAATTATGGATACATTATTTTCACAAATACCTATTTGATCGGGAAAATCTATCTCAGGCTGCAATTTGATTGTTGCCCCAGTGGTTGAATCATAATAAAACAAACAATCTACAGTCGGAATACCTGTAGTAAAACTTTCTTCGGTACAGGGCACTATGCTACCATTTTCATTGTAAGGAGTTATCTGGACAAAAATCTGCTGATTCAAGGGTATTTCTACCGTGGGGTCGTATGATAGTACATTCCCTACATCTAAATCATCGACAATTTCCGTTCCGCCTGAGGATGTTCCTATTGTTATCCTATAACCAGTTGCGGTTGGCGCATAATTCCAGTTTAAGGTTTCGTTTATACTCACATTGTTTTCGAGGTTTACAGGGTTGTTCAATAACGTGCATGGGGGTGGGTCGGTAACATCAACCGTTCTAAAACTTTCACTAGGGCAAATGAGCAGTTGTTGATTTGGCAAGAACATTTCTATGGTCACATAGATTAGAGTGTCATCAGGTAGCCCTACCTCAGGGGTAAAGGAATTTGTTTGCCCTGCTGAACGCCTGTTGAGAATATCAGTTCCACCAGGCGTTGTTCCCAAAGAAATAAGGTATCCGAATATGCCATCTACAGCGGGCCACGTGATAATTGCATCTACTGGCACCTGCACAGAACCGTTTGCCGGATTACTGATTCTAGGGCATTCTTGTGCTTTGGATAATAACCCATAAAACAGAAATATAATTAGTAGAACTTTTTTTTGCATGCAACGAAAATCTATCTTTTTAGAGAAAAATGCCCTTTTATTCTTTGTTTGTTTAATGAAGTGGTTTTAAACCAGTAATCTGATGCTGGTAGAGGTTTTCCATTAAAATTACCATCCCAACCTAGCGAAGTTGGTTCAATTTGTTTTAACAGTGTTCCATATCGATTGAAAATATAAATAGCGCCCACATTTACCATGCCATTGCCCAGGGGTTGAATAAATTGCCAAAAATCATTTATACCATCCCCGTTCGGCGTGAAGAATTTCGGAAAACCTTCTACGATCAAATCTTGTTCAATAAGTTCTTGAACAATTCCGCATCCATTTTTGTCATTTACGTATATAGTATGGGGTCCTGGAGGTATATTAGTGAAACTATTGTTATTCTGAAAAGGACCATTACTATTGTCAAGTGCAAATTCGTAATCGCCGATCCCCATTACTTCTACGGTAATACCTATTGTACCATTTGCTTCACCTATTACATCGACGGAAGTTATGGTTGCAGTTTCAGAAGAAACCGCGCTGAAAATTTTCGATGTGGCACATTCAAAAGTTCCACCTGGCTGCATTACCGTATTATATACCTCATACCGATATTGGCCATTCTCACTTATATCGATTTGAGAAGTTTCTGAAAGTAATGTTTCATTACCGAATTCATCGATTCTAAACCATCGATAGCCATCGGCCTCATCTATGGATGAGATGGTAAAAGGCGACTCGTTCTGACAAAAGGAAACCACATCGAGAAAATCTATTTTTGGGCCAAGAGAGGCAAGTTCCCCCGTTAAGGGGTCAAAAAAAGGACCACATCCCAAAAGGGTGGAAAACGATTGCTGGCCACAGCCGATAGCATCTCCAGCAGCATTGAAAGGCGTTATCGTTATAAAAAATGTTTTATTGGGCTCAAAGTCTATGACAAAAGTAGAATTCGCTGTGAAGGCAACATTATCAAGAATTTCGGCTGTTGACGGTGAGTTGCCAATGATAACCCTATAACCGATAGCTCCAGGTACTTCGGCCCATTCCAAGAAAGGGGTCAAGGGTACGTTTATAGCTCCGTTTGATGGTGAGATAAGTGCTGTGCAACCTGGTCGGGTCGCTATATTTCCTGTTGTAAAGCTTTCTTCTAGACATGCGGAGGCCGAACCATTTTCATTGGCAGGTAAAATGCTAACGAATATTTCAGTATCCGCAGGTAGGTCATTTGGGGGGTCGAACGAAAGTGTATTCCCCACAGGTTGATTGTTGAGTATGTCGCCCAAACCGGGACCAGTGCCTAATGATATACTATAATTTGTGGCAGTAGGGGCATAATTCCATACGATACTAGTGCCGATGTTTATATTGATCGCACCATTTTCAGGACTTTTAAGTGTACTACATAAGGGCGGTGCGGTAACATTCTCAGTTCTAAAGGTTTCACTTGGGCAGCTAATATTGGGTTGATTAAAAAAGAAAAGTGTTAGGGTCATATATATTTGGGTGTTTTCCGGTAGGCCCAAAGGTGGTGAATAGCTGGTGGCACTCCCTACTGAACGTTGATTGACAATATCGGTTGCCCCAGGAGAGGTTCCTATTGAGATAATATATCCGGGTACACCCACTACTTCATCCCATGAAACTGTGGTGGTTACGGGCACATTCATCGAGCCGTTAGCTGGATTGTTTAAGGTTGGGCATTCTTGCGCTATAGCATTGCAGCTAGTAATTAACGTGATGATATATAAAAACACTTTTCGCATGAATTCACATTTTCATAGCCTTGGGTTAAAAAGTAGGCTTTTGGGGTACTTACCTTTTAAGGGCAAAATGGCCTTTGAACTCTTTGCCGTCTTCTTTTGCAAATCGAAACCAGTAGTCTGACGCAGGTAGATTTTTGCCATTGAAAGTGCCATCCCACCCTTGATCATTGGCATCTAATTGTACTATGAGTATGCCATAGCGGTCAAAAATGGTTACGGAGCCTTGCACCAAATTTCTACCGGCACCTATGATTTGCCAATTATCGTGTCTTCCATCGTTATTGGGTGTAAAAAATTTTGGAAATCCTATTACAACCACTTCTTCTTCAGAAACACCACAACCTTTTTTATCACGTACAAATACTGTATGAAAACCAGAGGGTACATCAGTAAAAAGGGTCTCATCTTGATAGTTTATGCCATCAAGGGAATATTCGTAATCCCCATCACCTGAAACAAGAACATCAATAGTATTGTGTTCAGATATATCTTCAATGGTAATTTCTTCAAAAACTGCTCGGTTTGAAGGCAGTACAACAAAATCTGTACTGGCAGTACAATGTATGCTTTGACCATTGTTCTGACGCGTTATGCCTACCTCTAACCTATAATTACCACTGTTGCTAATGGCAACTTGTTGGTCATTGCCTATTTCTTCGGATGTTTGAGCGTCAATATTCAACCATGTGTACGTTTCAAAACCGTTAGGTGCGTTGATTAAAAGAGGCTCACCATCTGTACATACTAGGTATTCTTTATCAATACTAATATCAGGTAGCGGGTTTATTACAATATTTACTTTTTCGACCCCTTGACATTGATTGTTGCTTTCAAGACGAACAAATAAAGAGGTGTTTGTTGTTTGTATGCTACTACCAATAGGGTTTGTTTCAAAGATGACATCTTCTAGACTGGCATAAAAAGTGACCTCTAAATCGGGGTATAAATTATGCCCAATGTTATTAAGATCTAAGGTGCTTTGTAACACTCCGTCTTGTGCATTGTCATCACAGGCCATAACGGGATTTGTCGCACTTAAATTCACTACCGTCGGATTTACCAAAAGCGTTATTTCGCCGGAAGCTTCACAACCCAAACGATTAATGGCGGTATATAAAATAGTTTGACTAAAGGCCTGAGTATTGGTATAGGTAGAAGAGTTGGTGATGGGGTGATCGTTGTTCATATCTTGAAGGTTCTCAAAAAACAAAAATGTTAATCCAGAAATGTCGTTCACTTTGTTCAAATTAAAGCGTGTAATGCCATCAGTTGCATTTTGGTCTATATCACATTGCTGAAAATCAAAGTTACTGTTTTCGGGTAGGGGAACAATATCTATAGAAGCTTCACCGATAATGGGGCATTCTGAGATATTTGCAGGTGTTACGGTTAGTCGATACCTGCCAGAATCATCATTGGTACTAAAGGGTATTTCTAAAATATTCGTATTGTAGGAAAGGGTTTCTCCATCTTTTTCCCAAGTATAAGTAGCCCCAGGCATGCTTTCTACTTGCAGCGTAAAATCCTCACCGCTGCACAGTGCCTTTGAACTACTTGTTGTGCCATCTGCATTTTGTAAGAGATTGATTTTATCAAAGAACGATTGAATAAATGGTGGAAGGCCCTGCGTGGCATTTCTTCCATTTAGGGAAATCGCATTATGCTCGTAATTGGCCGCATTTCCTTTTTCATTCGGGTTGTTTATCACTCCTAAAAAAGGGGTGCCCACAAAATAATTTTTGGCAATGGTTCTGTAAATCTTGCCATTTTCGCCCAATTGTAAAGCCCCTCGGTAATCATTTTCAGAGTGAAGAACCGCTTTAGACCCAGAAATACTTGCAGCGGATAGATCGTATTGTAGTAAGGATGATGTATGGCCATCTCTTGAAAAAACATCATTAGAGGCATGTATATAGAAGTATTGCCCGTTTGGGGAAAATTCAACCCCGTAGGGGTTTACGTTAGGCCCCGTAATAGAAATTTTTTGTTGATTTGATACCACACCACTAGCAGCGTCGAAATCATACAGATAAAGACCTGAAACCATATTTGCACTGACTATTTTTGTGCCGTCTGGAGATACTTTCAAATAGCCCCTGCCATCTTCGATTGCCAAGCCTGAAAATGTACTTTTAATTGAAGTTACCGTTACTCCTGAACTATTGATTTCAAAAGCGTGAAAGGTATTGAAAATAGCACTGACCCCTCCAACAGAAGCCAAGGTCATCAGCCAAATAGACCCTTCAGAGCAATCTTTGACAACTGCGGTGATTTTTTCTGCGCAATCTCTTAACAATGGTATATTCTTTTGTACTATAGCTCCATTGCCACCGTTCAATGAAATATCTACTGTTGAGTAATTGAGGCCTCTGTCAACATCATTTTCAGCTGTTGAGGTGTCTACCGTGAAAATATAATAGATGTCAGGGTCATCGGGTTTGGGTACTATAATCGCTGATTGTGTACTTGACGAATCACCAAAGAGCTTGTTGCCGTTTTCCATAACTTGATGATCTTGATTATAAACGGTGATACCATCGGTATAAAATAGTAGATCGCCAGCAGGGTCGGAAATGGTAGTACAGCCCTCAAAAGTATTGAGTCTACCATTAGTAACAGCACTTACGCTACCATCGTTGTTAAAAGTGATACCTGCCCCATTGCCAAAATACCAGTTTGATGTTTCGCCCTGAGCCATTAACTGGGTATTCAAACCCAGACCAATCATTAAAACCAATGTGGCAATTCTTTTCATAGCGTTCCCTAACGCTACAATATACTACAAATCCCTCTTTTTTAGCAAAGCATAGGATAAATAGATGAAAATAGCGGTCCAACCCAGTACTATCAACAATTCGTGCCAGTGCACGGCGTATTCTTTGGTAAATTCCTCACCAACCGTTTGCACGGCCGACCGAATGACCGAAAGACGTGATATAGGCTCTTCTATCGTAGTCCACATTGATCCAAAAGGAAAAAATTGGTAAATGCTATCCGCTAAACTTTTTGAGTAATTGGCCGTAATATATATATAGGGAATAAGCTCTGCGCCAATAAACCAAATGAACAAAAACCCCAAGGCAAAAGCCGAACGTTTAATGAGCATACCCGCAAAAAAGCAGAACGAGAAAAACCCCAAGAGTTTTATAAAATAGGCCAACAAATACTCTAAATCAGAAAAGATGATCGATAGTTCATTGTAGGGCGAATGCATCAGACCCAGTACCAATGATACCATAAAAATGAATAAAGTCGAGATCAACGAGAAGGCACATATGGTCAAAAATTTTGACATGATGAATTCCTTTTTGCTCAGGCCATCTATAAGATTTTGCTTTATGGTCTTATTGCTATATTCATTGGCTATCATCGATACAATGACAATGGCCAAAAATAACTTTAGAAATGCGGCCATGAAGGTTGTGAAATGCCAGATGTACGGAAAATTGAACAGGCCAATATCAGCAACATTGAATTTGAAGGGGCCGTAATCTATTTTGATGCTAGAAACCAGTGCGATAAGCACCATCAAAGCAAAATAGGCGATAATTAGAAACCGGCTCGATTTGTTGTTCCAAAGTTTTATGAATTCTATCTGTAGTAAACGTACCATATTTTTATGTACTTAGTTGATTCTATGATTGCGGTTGATTTTTGGTCAGTTCCAAGAACTGCTCTTCAAGGCTTTCTTTTCGTTTGACCAAATGAGAAAGAAAGATTCCTTTTTCGAATAGCGTTTTGTTCAATTCCTCTGCGTTCATTTCTTCTTTTAGAAATGCGGTGATCAACCCGTTTTCTATTTTCACTTGTCCAAAACTTGCAGTAGTTTCCAAGAAATTGGTCAAGGCATCGGTTTGGTTTGTCTTCAATTCAAAAAAGCCATGCGTTGCCTTCATACTATCTACACGGCCTGAATACAGTTTTTCTCCTTTCCTGAGAATGATTACATGGCTGCATACTTTCTCGACTTCATCTAACAAATGCGATGCCAAAAGAATGGTTGTGCCTTGGGAAGCTATCTTTTTGATAATTTCACGTATTTGATGAATTCCCTGGGGATCTAGTCCGTTTGTGGGTTCGTCCAAAATCAATATTTCAGGGTCGTTCAATAGGGCAGAGGCAATGGCCAAACGCTGCTTCATACCCAAAGAATACGTTCTGAATTTGCTATTTTTTCTATCTAGAAGACCTACCAGTTCTAACTTGTCCTCGATTTTATCTGTAGATACTTCTTTGATTTTACACACCAATTTCAGGTTTTGAGCAGCGGTCATGTAGGGATAGAAGTTGGGCCGTTCAATAATTGCCCCTACTTTTTTTAGCGCCTCATGTGTTGAGGCGGTGCCATTGAACCATGAAAATTCACCCTGTGTTGGGTTTACTACATTTAAGACGATGCCCAATGTCGTTGATTTTCCGCTGCCGTTCGGCCCTAGAATACCATAGACATTGCCTTTTTCAATGGTAAATGATAAATCTTTGACAGCGGTCAAATACCCGAATTTCTTTGTGAGATTACTTACTGTAAGTATTTTTTCCAAAATAGGAGACGTTTTTTGATGATTGTTATTTACTTGACGAGGAAACCTTAAATTTGTTACAAATTAAAACGAATATGTCAGAAGAAAAGCTAATATCGAAAAAAAAACCTGCCTACACGGTAAATTCGGAATTGGATAAATACTTGGACCATTATAACCGTAAAATTGAAATCCCTATTTTTTACGATGACCTACTTCGATTTTCAGGGTCGGTAGTTGTTTATGATAAGAATGAGGAAGATACCCTTTGGATTCGAGTGTACTATTCTGAATTCGAACGGCAAGAAATAGATTTGAGCCTAAAAAAAATCTATTCCATACTGCATTCAGATGGCAGTGATCGCATCATCGAATATTTGAACGTAGATGCGGTAGATTACTGTACTTTCGGTAATTCAAAGCCTTTTCGAATCAAGATACGTAATATCCTCAATGATAATTTCACATATTTTTATGTTAAAAAGACTGATGCCTCACGAGTTTACGGGTTAGAGCTTGAGCATATGCTCTCACCGTATAACTTGAATTTTTTGGTATTCAAAGATACGTTGATAGAAGAGCATATTGCCGGTATACCTGGCGATGTTTTCATTAAAGAGTTTCTTCCTAAATGTTCGGAGCCCGAAAAGGCACAATTGGCCAAAGAATTCGTAAAATTCAATGAGCGTTGTATGATTAGGCTTTTGGGCGATATGCGCTCTTATAACTATGTCATTGTACCTACTCATGATTTTGACCATGTGGTGTATAAGATACGTGCCATAGATTTTGACCAGCAATGTTATGAGGGAAAATTGAAAGTCTACCGCCCTCAATTTTTTAAAGAAAATTTTTTAATGGTCGAACTTGTACGTGATAAATTACAAAAAAGTTCTGTAGACCAATACAAGGTCGAAGAAAGATCCATCGTGGCCAAACGTATTATCAGTTCAGAAGATAGAATCGAGCAGTTATTGGATATTTGTAGGGAAGACCAAATTTCGATCAGTGAAAATATTAAAATGTTAAGGAGTCAAATTCATGAGCTTACCCTTGATAAAGAATTTAAAAAATGTGCTACCATGGGCCAAGTCTTAACATTGGGCCTTGATTTCGTCAAACGAAATTATGAAGATGTAAGCATAAGGTAGCGTATAGAGAGTAGGGCAAGTACTATTCTAACTTTTTTGCTCTTTATTGAAATACACTAGGTAATAGTACATCTGCCGCTCTTCATCCCAACCTTTTTCTACAAACTTTTCAGCAGATTCTGGA
>VAPK010412334.1_pt1 | contig 19424 bp, 14 predicted proteins | sample 3395031 | NCBI WGS metagenome assembly VAPK01 (sample SAMN08290443, study PRJNA428436) | hydrothermal vent metagenome | isolation source: Deep-sea hydrothermal vent chimney 1 | place: Pacific Ocean: Juan De Fuca Ridge
GCGCGTGAAATCGAACTGGCAAAAGCCGAAGAATTTAAAGGCTAGGAGTAAACGAGATGGCGACAAAAGAATATTCTTTTTACCCCGGCTGTTCTTCACAGAAAGGCGCTTCGGGTTCTAATTATCAGGTATCAGTGAATACCATGTGCGACGTGCTGGATATTAAATTAAATGATATCCCGGACTGGAACTGTTGTTCCGCTTCCATCGGTTATGCCGGTGGTGGTGAGTTACCCCGTCTGGCATTATCGGCGCGAAATCTGGCTTTGTCCGAACAGGCTAACCCTGATCAGGACATCGTTGCGACCTGTGCCGCCTGCTGGTTGGCTACACGCGAAACCAAAGAACGTCTGCTGCACAGCGACAGCCTGATGAAAGACACTAATGAAGCACTGGCTGCCGCCGGTCTCAAGGTGGAAGCCAGGCAGGAAGTTCGGCATATGGTTGAAGTGCTGATTGAAGACTTCGGCTATGACGGTCTGGGCCAGCATGTGAAAAAACCACTGGAAGGCATCAAAATTGCCGGCTATGTGGGTTGTCAGACTAACCGTCCTTTCGGTATTCAGGGTGAGTCTTTCGAAAACCCAAAATATCTGGATAAGTTAGTTGAAACCATGGGTGCGGAACCGATCGAAAACTACGACAAGAAAGTCTCCTGTTGTGGTGGTGCGCTGGCCTTCTCCGAACCGGAAAAGAGCCATGCTTTGATTAAAGATATCATCGAGTCCGCCTATGACGGTGGTGCAGAAATGATTGTCACACCCTGCCCGGTTTGCCAGATGAACGTCGAAGTTTATCAGGAACAGATCAACGCCAAATATAAAACCAAGTTCAACATGCCGGTTGTTTATTACAGCCAGTTAATGAGCGTGGCCTATGGCAAAGGTGTGCAGGAATCCGGCCTCAATGGCCAGGTAATTCGCGCCAAAAAGCTGGAAGACATCGCCAGCAAATAAGTTAGTCTCGTTATATAAAAAAAGCCCGTCCTGCAAAACAGGATGGGCTTTTTTTATGGGTTAAATAATGTTTAGCTCAGGGTGGAAAATTTTATTGGGCTTCATTTTACTTAGCTAATCTATGCTATTTATTTAATCTGCACCCATAAAATATAGATAGGTTGGGCTGAATATTTCTCAAGAAGCTCAATAAGCTAATTCAAGCACTCTATTTTTTTCGCAATCCAACCGGCTCGGTTAGCAAGCTGGGAACTTCACTATCAAATTGTTCTTCCTGAATGAGTTGCAGGTAAAGCTGATTACTCTTACGTGCAAATATAGATGCAGCCCATAGCTGAACATAACGCAGCGCCTGCTGGCGAAGAGAATTCTGCAAACGAAAATCAAATAGCAGTTTGATTACCTTATTACCAAAGTCAGTAATATCCTCATCAGCAATAAGGCAGCCGCCCTCGTTTTCATCCAGAACATCAATGGTTCCCATTACCGCCGTCGAGACCACAGGTAAACCACAGGCCAGTGCTTCGAGTAGAACCAGTCCCTGGGTTTCTGTTCGGGAAGAAAACACAAAAGCATTGCCGGCGCGGTAGCAATCGAGTAATTCACGTTCGCGAGACATATAGCCAATGAATTGCACATTGTCTTTAAGTCCCAATTTTAGCGTGTATTTTCTGAGACTGTTAACGGCAGATCCTTCTCCGGCAATGATTAATAGTACCTCGGGGATTTGCTGTTTAACATGCACCAGCATATCGAGAAGAAAGTGGATGTTTTTTTCCAGTGCGACCCGACCGATGAATATAAGTAATGGGCGGTTAGCCTCAATGTCGCGAGATTTTCGAAAACGTATTCCATCACCGGCATCAAATTCATTCAGTCGCAGTCCTGTTGGTACGATGTTAATTTCAGTTTTTACGCCATAGTTTGTCAGCACCTTTTTCATGGCGCTGGATGGAACAATGACCGCATCCAGTTGGTTGCACTGATTTACAGAGAAGCGTTTAGAAAGATAACGAAGAATGCGTTTGGGGACAAGCGGAATATAGTGATGAAAATATTCTTCAAAAAAAGTGTGATAGGTTTCAACACAGGGAACCGATAATTTACGCGATAGTTTTATACCAAAGCGATGTGCGACAAAGGGTGTCTGAATATGAATAATATCGATTTCTTCATCATGTAATAATTCACACAGTTCATTAAAACGGTTTGATTTGATCAGACGATCTTCCGGGTCAAAGAGTACGTGACCAGAAGGAAGCCGGATAATCGAATTATTTTCATCATACTTAATTTGTTTATTATCAGTGTAGTCAGGGCAAACCAGGGTGACTTTATTTCCCAGTTTTTGATGTTCGATTATAAAAGTTCGTATGGAAGTTGAAACGCCGTTTACACGTGGAAAGTAAACGTCGCTAATCATGAGTATATGCAAAAATAAAACCTCAAAATATTATAGTAGAAGCGGCAAGAGAAATAAGATAACCAATCGCCGCACCCGCCAGTACATCGGTCGGGTAATGTAAACCAAGGGCAATACGTGATAATGCAATCAGCAACGTTACCGGAATTAACAGCCAGGCTGTCTGTGGATAGTGTTGTATGCAGATCAGACTAAATGAAAATGCATGCAGAGTATGCCCGGAGGGAAAGCTGTATTTATCCAGTGGTGCAGTACCCAGGCGAATATCTTTTAGTACCGAATAGGGGCGAGGACGTTCAGTATGGCGTTTGATTAGTTTATAAATAAGCAGCCCGGCAATGCCAGCAATGACCATGCGCAGTGAAACAGTAATTGCTTCATAGCCATAAACAAAAGGCAGGACCAGCGTCAGTGCATACCAGATGATGCCATCACCTAGTCGACTGATAACGCTGAAAAACGTATTTAGCCATCTACGGCGACAGATTTTATTGATCTGCTTGCAAATACCGGATTCAATATCAATTGCGCGTTGTAATAATAAACTGTTGCGAAAACTGTTCATAAGCCACCTCCAGATTAATTATTAACCGAAGCTATGACATTTCTGTTTAAGTCGGGTGAATAATTTATGACAGCCCGGTTAATAACCGTAATAAATATATCTATATAGCCGCGGCCAGGATGTCTTCAAAGCGATTAACATGCTCAGGCCAGTCAATGGTTTCTGCACGTTGACGGGCCTGGGTACGGATAGAGGGATGTGCTGATTTAGTATTTAGCAGTGTAATTCCTGCTTCTATATAGGCATGCTGGTCACCCAGATGTGAAACATAGCCGTTGATGTTGTGGCGAATATGCATATGCGCGGCTGCATAATCATAGGCCAGTACGACTAGCCCACTGGCCATGGCTTCAAGGGTGACATTGCCAAAGGTTTCAGTCTCACTGGGAAACAGGAATATGTCGGCAGAGGCATAATAACGCGCAAGTGCTTTACCTCGATGGATGCCGCAGAAAATAATGTCTGGATTGCTGCGTTGAAGTTCTCCATATAAAGGACCATCACCGACTATGACGAACTTTAAGCTATCATCTTTACGTAACATTTCACGATAAGTGGAAATAGCCAGTTGAATATTTTTTTCATGGGCCAGCCGCCCGACATACAGTAAAACAGTGCCGGACTCATCGACGCCCCAATCCTTACGAATGTGCTCGCAACGTTTGTCGGGATTGAACAGTTCACAATCCACTCCGCGACTAAAGATGTTGACCGGATTAATGCCTATTTCTTTAAGTTCCTTGGCCAGCTTTGAATTGGGAACCAGGGTCATGGCGGTGCGATTGTGAAATTTTTTCAGGTAGTTGATGGTGAGAGATTTAAAAATACCTAGTCGGTAATGCGTGGTGTAGGCGTGAAAATTAGTATGAAAGCCGCTTATTACCGGGATCTTGAGTTTTTCTGCGGCGGCAACGGCACGATGACCCAGCGGCCCTTCGGTAGCGACATAGATAACATCCGGGCGATCTTTGTTCCAATCATTAAGTAGTCGACGTCTGGAGATAAAGCCCATGCGCAGACCTGGATAACCGGGGATGCCTAAACTATGTACCAGCTTCACTTCAGGGCTGTTACAACAGCCGGGACGGTCGTATTTATCCTGTCGTGGACGGATAAGGCTGACCCGGTGTTTCTTGCCGAGTAGACCGTTTACCAGTCGTGCCAGTGTCATTGCTACCCCGTTAACCTCGGGTGCGTAGGTTTCGGTAATCATACAGATGTGCACTAGACGTCCCTCACTATCAATATTTTTGCATAGTGAAGGGTTTATATTAAAGAAACATGACACGCAGGTGACAGTCTGATGACGGCACTTTGTTTGACCGTATAAAAATACAGGCCCAGGTTATTACCCGAGCCCATAGAGATTAGTAATCACCCCTTCTTACGTCGAGAAAAGCCAATCAGGCCGATCAGGCCGGAACCAAATAACCACACAGCAGCCGGAACGGGTATGGCAGATGTGGCTAAAGCAAGGCCATCAAGAGAAAACCCATTTGTGGCATCAAGCGGCTCAATTAACAAGGAGCGGATGGAGGCTGACTCAGCTTGAATGCCAACAAAATAGAGAAAATAATATGGGCCACCGCTAAGAGGTCGTGGTAGTCCTAAATGTGGGCTGTTTGGCGTGATGACGGTACCGAGTGAATTACCGCTATTATCCAGGCTATCAAAAGCCGTGATTCTAACCCCAATTTCGGTGCCAGAAATACCTATCATAAAGCTTGCCCCGACAGCAGATAGGGCCTGGTCGAAATTCAGAACAATGTTTACACCGGATTCATATTCACCCCTATAATCTCCGGGAGCGATAGACGAATCAATCGGTGCCATAAAACTGCCTACAGGGTAATAAGAGCGATCGAACACACCTAAATAGGCAGGATCGGTAGATATTTCTGAGGTGCTGCCCGGGACATATTCTTTTGATGTTACGGTAATATTTGTACCTGCCACATCGACTACCAATGGACCAAATGGATCATTCGACCCGGTTGGGGGCAAGTCATAAAAAGTAGCACCATTTAAATCTGAAAAGCTATGGGTGATGGTGGCATTCGCACTTTGGAATAGCGCAAGGCTAAAAATGAGCGCACTTGCTGTGCGAATCTGGTTTTGTTTTATCATTGTAAAAACGTCATTTTTGTTGTTTTAGTAATTGTTGTTGTCAATGTGTATCTTGATAATGACGCACTATTAAAATGTTATTATTGCTAAGTAGGGGCTTTAATTTAGATGAGATTTAAGCACAGGCCGGGGCACAACAGAGTTACACTCTTATAAGTCTGGGGTAAAACAGATGGATGCGGCTAAAAAGCAGGAATTATAAAGTCGCACGGTCTATCTAATATATGAGCCAAAGTTACAGTAAGTTCTTAAATACCATACAAGGCGGGGACTATGGTCTTAATAGCTTTATTTTCCAGCTAAAGGCATGGCCTTTATTTCATTTATAAGCTCAGGATGAGGAGGTAATAATAGTATGGTTTTGTTAGTATTCCGGTAATCGGTTTTCTCCCGTGGGGAGAAAGTTTTAACGCCTAAGCAATAGTTCAATAAAACAAGCATTAGTGAAGCATTCTTTATCATCGCCGCATTGAAGATACCTGTTTCATGGCTTGCTAGATTACAAAATACACTGAAATGACGATAGATCATTTATCAGGGTTTCGATAAATACGACTAAATATAATTGAGAATGGCTAAGAATGTCCCCCCTTTATTTTCCACCTAAAGTTTGTCCACCGCGATTAAATGATGTTTATCCACGCAAAAGATTGTTTAAGAGCCTGGATGAAAAACTGTCATTTCCCGTTATCTGGATAAGCTCACCCGCAGGATCAGGTAAAACCACGTTGATCAGCGGATTTGCACAGTCAACTAAGCGACCTGTGATCTGGTATCGCTTTGACCAGGGCGATAACGATATTGGAGCATTTTTCCATTATTTAACACTTGCCTGTCAACGTAGTCATCGCTTGTCGCGAATTAAATTATCAGCATTCACTGCAGAGTACGAAAATGGGCTGGATAATTTTACACGCAATTTTTTTCGGGAGTTTTATGCCTGTTGCAAATTGGGTTCAATGCTTATTTTTGATGATTACCATATTATCCCTACAGAATCTGCATTGCATGGCATTTTGCAAATTGCAATCAGCGAAATTCCAGATGGCTTGAATATCCTTGTTAGCAGTCGGTCTGCACCTCCAGTGTATGCGGCAAGTTTAATTGTAAAGAAACAGCTGGCTTTAGTGGATTGGTCAGAGCTTAAATTTTTCAAAAATGAGCTAAATGATATTTTATCTTTATTTGCTAATGATAATAAAATTGCAACTAAATCATTGCTTGAAGACATATACAAACAGACCGGTGGCTGGATTACCGGAATAATTTTATTACTTGAATCTAACTATTCTCATGATTCAAAAACAAAAATAATAGATGCCGGTGATATTAAACTGGTATTTGAATATTTTACAGAAGAATTAAAAGGTTATATTGACGAAGATGCTTTAGATTTATTAAGTATGACTGCATTGATGCCCGTGATCACGGTGGAAAATGCGATTAAACTAAGCTCAAATAATCAGGCGAGTGATATTTTAGATGAATTATCGAAACAGCACTTATTTATTCATCGAGTTGGAATATTAAAAACCAGTTATGAATTCAATCCTCTGTTTCGTGAATATTTATTGCAACAATTAAATATCCGGCACAATAAAGATAAAATAAATTCATTGAAAGCAATTGCCGGATATCTGTTGCTAAAAAGTACACATATTGATGAAGCCGCCAGGGTGTTTATTGAAAGTGATTCATTTAATAAACTTGAAAGCCTAATACAGGAAAATGCGAAAAAATATATAGAACAGGGACGACATAGCACAGTAGAAGGTTGGCTAAAAAGTATACCTAAGGAATATATTGCCAGAAAACCATGGTTGTTATTTTGGCTTGGTAATTCCATATTACAGACAAAGCCACTTGAAGCAAGAAATATTTTGCAGCGGGCGTATGATGGATTTTTGAGCTTAGAAGACAAGAAAGGTCTCTATTTATGCTGGGCGAATATAATTGATAGTTTTATATTTGGCTGGGATACATTTTCACCTGTTGCGGGATGGCTTGAAAAGCTTGACTATCTGCAAACACACTATCCCGGCATCCCGGGCATTGAAACCAAAGCACGGGTGTGTGTGGCTGCTTTTACTGCTATGTTGCATGCTTGCCCTGATCATGAGGATTTTCCTCTATGGTTGAAAAAGATGGAAAATATATTTCGATTTGTCCGGATAGATATAATCCGTGCGCTAGTCGGTTCTCAATTGTCATTTTACTATATGCTAGTTGGGGATATGGTCAGATTTTCTACGACCGTATTTTCCATTGCATCTTTAAAACGCGCAGACAGGCTGCCAGCATTGCCTCGATTATTAACAGCGATTAGTGAAATTAATTTTTACATCTATAGTGGTGAATTGGATAAGGCAGATGTAACGCTTGAATATGCACTAAATCTGGCAGAAGAGAAGGGAGTCGGTTTATTTGATAATTTATTGTTGACGCTAAAAGTTCACTTGCATGGAACCAAACAGGAAGTTGACAAGGCTGAATTTTATCTTGAAAAATTTACCATGCAGTTAAAAGAAGAACGTGAAATAGATCATGCTTATTCTATGTTTTTGTCAGTATGGCTGAATCTTATGCGTGGCAATATTGAACTTGCCTTTCATCAGTCTTGCGAACATGAAAAGGCAATAAAACAGTTGTGTTTCTTTTATCCTGTCATGCTTGCAGATTTGTTGCATGCGCAGGTACTAATTAAATGTAATAAGTTTGAGAAAGCCGAAGAATATCTGAATGCCAGTCTTTCTCGTGCGCTAGAGAGTAAAACCCTGTTAATACAATTTATGTGTATTAGCACGCAAGTGTATTTGCTGTTAAATAAGATTCATGAAGATAGTAGAGATGATGCATGTATACAAAAATTGCTACAAAAAGCATTCGAAATTGGCCGTCAACAGAAAATATATTTCACCCCGATTTGGAATGCGGAATTCATGAATACTGTTTGTCTGTATGCGGTAGAGAATAAAATAGAAGAAAACTATACCAACTTGTTAATGGAAAAGCATGGCTATCTGGAGGCTTCTTCGCCACTGGAAAAGCAGGATTTAAGCTGGGAAGTTAAAATATTTACTTTCGGCGATCTTGTCATTGAAATTAATGGTGAAATATATAAGAACAAAAGCAAAGTCAAATCAAAGCCTCTGCAGATGCTTAAAGTGTTGCTTTCATCTGAGCCCTGTTCATTGCCACAGAGTCGAGTTTGCGGATTATTATGGCCGGATGCAGAAGGAGATTTTGCGCATCAAAATATGAAAACAACTTTGTTTCGTTTAAGAAAAATACTGGGTTCGAACAACGTTTTATTAAAAGAGGGAAGTTTAAGTTTGAATCGAGAAACTGTGTGGGTTGATTCCCTTGCGCTGGATGATCTTCTTCGCCATTTTAATCAATCTGATAATAAGGATGAATTATACCGCTCAATTTGTGAATTACATCAGGGTGATTTCCTTGCTGAAGAAGATGAACGTTGGGTTTTGAGTGTGAGGGATAAATATAAAGCAAAGCTTGTTGATGTTGTTGTTGAATTATCAGAATCACTTTCAAATGAAAACAGAATAGAAGAAGCTATTGCTGTTTATGAAAATGGTTTACGCTTTGATTGTTATTCAGAAATAATTTATACAGGTTTGATGAAATTCTGTGTGCAACTTGAACGATATAAGCAAGCTGAAAAATTTATAAAGCAGTATGAAAATACTATAGTGCAATCTATGCAAGATGAGTCATCAAGTTCTATACGGGGTCTGTATGAGCAGTTAACAAATAAGGCCCCGTCTGAAGACTAATATGTCGGTAAGCATGGTTGGAAACTATAAGAACTAAATAGTAGCAGGGAGCCTGTTGAGGCACTATTTTTTGTCCGCTATTTGCATCAGGGTGCTCAATAATTTCCGCCCTGAAGACAGGGGTTTAAACGTCACTTCTGGCAGTATACTTTAATTCGTCTGTGGACTTCCCGCTAGATGACCTTTATCCTTCTCATATCGGATGAATCTCGAAGCAATCGTTCTTTGCCTGTCGGGGAGGAGGAAGTCGGGCACGGATTTTTAGCCTGGACGATTACCGTGATATTATTTTAATCATTATTTAAAGGTCGGGTCGTTACCGAGAATGCTGCGTCTATGCAATCAATCGTATCAATAAAAAACCTAAGCAAAATATACAAATCTGGTCATCATGCGCTGAAAGATATCAATCTTGACATTGCTCAGGGGGAAATTCTTGCTTTGCTGGGGCCCAATGGTGCAGGTAAAACCACTTTAATTTCTATTATTTGTGGCATCGTTTCAGCCAGCGAGGGAAGTATCACGGCCAATGGTTTTGATATTGTGTCTGACTATAGAAAAACGCGGGGAATCATTGGTCTGGTTCCTCAGGAATTAACCTTGAATGCCTTTGATTCAGTATGGAATACTGTGAGTTTTAGCCGGGGACTGTTTGGCAAAAAAAAAGACACTGCTTATCTTGAGCAGCTATTAAAAGATTTTTCTTTATATGATAAAAAAGACAGTGAGCTAAGAACTTTATCAGGTGGCATGAAGCGCCGGGTGTTAATTGCCAAAGCGTTGTCACATGAGCCAATGATTTTATTTCTTGATGAACCCACTGCTGGCGTGGATGTAGAGTTACGAAAAGACATGTGGAATATCGTGCGCCGATTACGTGAGTCGGGGGTGACTATTATTCTCACCACACACTATATTGATGAAGCAGAAGAAATTGCTGATCGTATCGGGGTGATGAATAATGGTGAGTTATTACTGGTTGAAGACAAGCAGACCTTGATGCACAACCTGGGCAAGAAACAATTGATCGTCGAGTTAAAAGAATCGATTAACAGTTTGCCGTTGTCACTAGAAACATACAAGCTGGTCTTGTCTGCTAATGGTACTAGATTAACCTATACCTACGATATTATGAGTGATAGCACGGGTATTACTGCTATGTTGCAGGCAATTCAAACTGCCGGTCTGGCGTTAAAAGATTTACAGATTACGCAGAGCTCGCTGGAAGATATTTTCGTCAATATCGTTAAGGAACGCAAATGAACTATCGGGCGATGAAAGTTATCTACCAGTATGAAATGCTGCGCACATGGAATACCTTGTTTCAAAGTATCGCCTCACCAGTGCTTTCAACTTCGCTTTATTTTATCGTTTTCGGTTCAGCTATCGGTTCGCGCATTCAAAATATTGATGGCGTTTCTTATGGGCTATTTATTGTTCCCGGACTGACCATGCTGACCTTGTTAACGCAGAGTATTGCCAATGCCTCCTTTGGAATATATTTTCCGAAATTTACAGGTAGCATCTATGAGATACATTCGGCACCTATTTCATTTTTTGAAATTCTCATTGGCTATGTCGGCGCCGCTGCAAGCAAATCATTAATTATTGGCTTTATTATTCTAATAACGGCCAGTTTTTTTGTTGACTTAAATATTGCCCACCCATTCTGGATGCTAACGTTTTTGATACTTACCTGCATCTCATTCAGTTTGTTTGGATTCATTATCGGTATATGGGCTAATGATTTTGAAAAACTTCAGGTGATCCCGCTACTTGTGATCACGCCGTTGGTTTTTCTTGGCGGGAGTTTTTACTCGGTTAATATGCTTCCACCGTTCTGGCAGACGGTCACCCTGTTTAATCCTGTGGTATATCTTATCAGTGGTTTTCGCTGGAGTTTTTTTGAAGTCTCCGATGTCAGCGTTGAAGTTAGCCTGGCTATGATACTTGTCTTTTTAGTAGTCTGTATCGCCATAGTAGGCTGGATGTTTAAAACTGGATTTCGAATAAGAGAATAGCACTCTGTTTGCATTATGCAGACAGAGTGCTATTTGAGTTTGAGCAGGGGAAACCTGACAGGGTGTTTAAATTTGATGTAAATGTTAGCTTTTACCTGGCTTAATGTGTCAATACACAAATGGAAAATCGCTGTGTCAGCGTAATTCATAGCCCCAGACAGGCTGTAATAACTTTGCGGCATCTTTATATTCGTCTTCATTTAACTCAACAAATTTATTACGTTTAAAGACGGAAAATATATTTTTAGCCGCTACTTTCCCGCGGTCGCTTAACAGGGCATTTTTGATTTTTTGCCGTGTTAATAAATCAATGTCTTTACTAATCGAGAATGTTCTCTCAGGGTAGGAGTGAGATGGGGCATATAATACCATTAAGCCGTCTTTATCTTTAATCTTATTCCACAACTTATCTCTTAATACCGCAGCAACACTGGACGGGTTTTCCAGGCATGCTTCGATACCTTTGAACCCTCTTGCGGGTACCATTATTGGTTGCCGCATAGGATTTTGAAAGTTATCAAGGAAAATCATGGTCAGGAGGTTTGGGGAGGGAAAAGTACAAACACGTTTACCAATCAAGTCTTTCATGGTGTTAATGTTTTTACTGGTTTTTGAAATAATGACTATTTTTATTGAACCCGGTAATCGAACTAGTGGTTCATGATCAAATTTAAGCATTCTCCAATTTACAAATTGGGGCCCGTCAAACAGAAAATCATATTTATTATGTTGCATTTTATTATTGTAATCGGTGAAATTAACGGCCATTTTCATAATTACCGGGCGACCAATCTCTTCACTGAGATAATTTAACAGTGGCTGATACATCTCAATTGTTTTTTCAGATGAATGTGTAGGTGCAGTAGAAAATATTATCGGCTCAGAGGCAAGTAGGTTTTTTGAAATTAAAAGTAAAAAAACATATCCGATAATATCCATAATTTTCATTCAATTTATCCCTTTTCCAAATTTCACGAATTATCGATATTTAATTAGCTAACCATATATCGCTATTCACAAGACAGACCGTTTATTTGTAATGCCATTATATTAATAATATTACTATTTCAAGATATTGCAATTTTTACATGGGTACCTGTATACCGCACCATTGGATGCCTGTTTTAGTATTTACTTTGAGCATTATATGCTTGACACAACAGGCAATATTTTATTCCATACAAATGGCTTTAATTCGAAATTGAAAAATAAAGGGCAAACTGGACACTTTTTAGTCATGAATGGCAGGTATTAGTCAATTATTAGCACTTGAATAAGGAGGTTGAAACCTGGTTTGTTTAATAGCTGAAATAAAAATGTATATTTAATTGCTCTGTTTTATCTATGAAAATGGATTTGATTTTTATCTTTTCAATTAAATCAAATAGCACACGTTACTTTTTAATCTATTAGGTTTCATTTTCCGTTGTTGCAATAAATACACTTTTGCAGGTGTGATGGAAGCCTCACTTGCAATAACGAGTATCTCTCCTGTGGTAGGGGGATCGCATTATTGATCCGCCCTATGTTCAAATTTCAACAAACACACACAATTGCCATATGGGCTATAACCCTTTAATAAAGGTGTTTTATAACATGCATTTATTGCTTCAAATAATACAGTTTCAGGTGTATTCAAGGGTTGATTTTTCGTAAGTTTATGATTTCTATTGGTGGCACTAATCTTGCTCTTCTGAGTTTAATGTTTTGTGCGGATTCTGATTAATTTAAATCAGAGCACAGCGTATACACAATAAAACCGGGCAATGATTCAATATAAAAGCCTGAAACTCGGAGAGGAAATATGAAATATCTTAAGACGGCTCAAGTGAGTCTGGTGTCACTATGCGCTATAGGTTTACTCACCGCCTGTGGTGGCGGTGGTGGCGAATCTACATCAACAGATGATGGGAATATTAGCCTTACGGGTTCCGTCTTTGCCGCACCTGTGCGCAGCGCAAGGGTAACTATCAGTGATTGCAATGGTAACGCGGTTACTGCAGGCGTCACGACCAATGTAGATGGTTCTTATACCTTCAACATACCTCCATCCAGTTTAAATCAGGATCTTTGTATCGAATCAGATGGCGGCACGTTTGATGATGAAGCCACAGGAACTCAGGGTAGATCTGCAGGTCGTCTTAGTGCCTTTATTCCCAGTGGCAGCTTTGCTAGTTCTGCCAACGTGCATCTGACTCCTGGTTCAACCATTGTCTACGATCTGGTTACTCAACATAGAAAATCATATGCTGATGCCAATACCCTGTTCACTGATGCATTCGGCTATACGCCTGATGTCACTCAGACACTTACTGATGCTACTAACCCAAATAGTACGGATGAAGCCAGTCGGCTTGCCGGTTTGCGTGCTGCATTGTTTAGCCAGCTAAATATGGATATGGGTTTATTGGCTAGCCAGCAATTTTCAATGCTAGATGCGCTGGCTCGTGATCTATCTGATGATGTGCTGGATGGTCAGGATGCGGGTGGTCAGGTGATAGTAAGTGGAACGGCAACCGACTTGCCTGCTGATATTCTTAATCGTTACAGCATGGCGATGTATAACTTCCGTATTGGTGGCAATGACAACACCGGCTTGAGCAATGACAAACTTGGTAGCATTCCCTTTGCCAGGTTAGCAATGACGACGAGTTATAAGGTGGAATATATTGCCGATAGTATGATGGAGACGGAAGGTAAGACCAATTTTATATTAAACATCAGTGATCATGATGGCAATGCTGTTCCTGATCTGAACATATCACTGATGCCAATGATGTATATGAATGGTATGGAACATAGTACCCCTATTGCTGATGTCATAAATAATGCTGATGGTACATATGATGCGACGATTTATTATTTGATGGCTTCCAGCATGATGAATGGCATGTCGATGGGTTACTGGAAGCTGGATATTATGATTGGTGACATGGGGGGAGAAACGGCAACATTTTATCCCGATATAATGATGGCTATGGGAGATAGTGTTAAGGCGACATTAAAGGGAAGTCAGTTAGATATGATTGGCAATGCAGAAATGGGTGGCATGGACATGGATGGCATGACTATGTTTCCTGAAAATCGCAGCTACTATTTATTCAAAGAAGATCTCATGCCCATGACAGCTGCCGAGATTACGACCTACACGCTTAAATTTTTCATTGCTGCCAACGAAAACATGATGAGCTATAAGCCTGTTTTTGAAGGTGCGCGACTAAGTGTTGGAACACCAGACGTGCTTGATATCTCAAGCGCAACGCTTGAGATATCTGCTGATAGGGGGGCGACATGGCATGCTGGCGTGGATAATGGCAATGGCCTATGGACAGTGATGGGACTTCCTCTTACCGCTGATATGCAGTCAGAGCTTCAGGTTAGACTCACGATTAATGGGGAAATCAAGACAACAGATGGTACGGCGGATGGGGATGATGCAATTATGCTATTAACCCCCGGCAGCATGCCAATGACAATGCCATAAGAGGGTTTTTTATGAAGTATAAAAAACCTGTCTGTGTGAAACAGGCGGTGGTAGGTTTGCTTGTGTCCAGCTTCTGTCTGTTAAATCAATTTGTGCTGGCCGCTTCCTGTTGTGGAGGTGGCTCAGCCTCTTCGCTGGTGTTGCCAAAATTTTCCAGCGCCATGGTTGATGTGTCGATGGATATTGAATCTTATGATGGCTTCTGGAATCAGGACGGTGCTCATTTACCTGACCCTCCGAATTCAGATCTAAATCAGTACCGGCTTAATCTTAGTTACGCACATCGGTTTGCCGCGCGTTGGCAGGGTAGTGCTACCCTACCCTATGTTTGGAACAGCAACGAATATGCCGGGCTTGAATCGAATACCCGAGGTTTGGGTGATGCCTCAATTAGTATGTGGTATGAAGCTTTTGATGCCGTTAAGTGTGTCTGGAAAGTTAGAAAGCCAGCAGATTTAATGCCGGCGGCTTATTTTGGTGCGACCCTGACTTTACCTACCGGTATTTCACCTTATAACAATGTAGAAAATAGTTTTGATATTACTGGCCGGGGTTTCTATCGGCTGGATGCCAACTTGTTGCTGGATAAAACTATCTATCCATGGAACGCCACTTTATTCCTGTCTTATGGTGCCTACCTGGATCGTCCTGTTAACCGTGAATATGGATCCTATGTTGAACCTTATGATAAGAATCTTGGCAATCGTCAGCTTATCTCTGCTTCAGTAGGCTATACCTATTTTCTGGAATCCATGGATTCCATGACATTAACCTTTGCTTTTAGTGATTTACGTGAGGATAAGGGAACGATTAATGGCAATACCGATCCAACCACGGGGTTCATGAAAAACTCGATCACCTCAACGATGGCCTATTCCACCCTGGATAATGACTGGATATATAAAGTGAGCTGGAACCATAGCCGCAAGCAGGATGGTTGGGGAGAAAATTTTCCTGCAACAGACATTCTCACTTTTGGAGTTAGCCATGTCTTTCGTTAAATCATGCTTTACTGCGCTGGTACTGTTAATGCTGGTGGCTTGTGATGATCTTAAAGATAATTTCAATCCTTCGTCAGATGATCTCCGTCCTGTGATTGACGCGGGTAGTGATGGTTCATCCGTGAGTCAGGCCGCACCGGATTTTACTATCCCGGATACGCTGGGTAATTTAACCACCATGAGTACCGAGTTATCGGGTGCGGATGGCATTGTGCTTTACTTCACCATGTGGTGCCCCATCTGTGACAGTCATATGAGTCACATGCGTGCAAACATTATCCCCAACTATCCCACAGTAAAATTTTACTTTGTGGACTATGTTTCCGGTTCGATCAGTGTTTCAAGAAGCGCTCAAATTTCCAATGGTTACACCGGGTCGAATTATACCGTACTGGTCGATACTGTCCAAACAGTGTTGGGTTTGTATAAGGGAACAATGGGAACAACGATCGTGATTGATAGAAATGGAATTGTTTCCATGAATGAAGATTATAAAGATGGCGTTCGTCTAAACACTGCTTTGAGTGAACTTCCATGATGCAGCGTCTATTTTCTATAGTCGCGCTATGCGCTGTCATGTTTGCAGCACAGGCTGATCTGAAAATAGAGGATGTCGCAACAAATGAAGTAGAGGTGACAGGGGAAATGTTATTTATCGGGCGCTGTGGATCATGTCATGAGCTTCCAGAAACTTCTGCATTGAAGCCAGCGCAATGGAAAGCAGTACTTAAAAAAATGCAAAAACGCATGAATTTCCTGAAAGTTCCGCCTCTGACGGATGAAGAAAATAAAAAAGTATATGGTTGGTTAACTAGATAGTTCTGATATTCCGGCATGGGGTTAGCCGGAATCTATTGTGTAGGTTGGGCTGAATGGTTTTCATGAAGCCGCAACAATGTGCGGCATCCTGTTGGGCTTCGCCATTGCTCAGCTCAACCTACGGGGTAAACCTCCATACGGAATGACGGGTATCTGGGGCATGAGTAGTTACATAATTATTAAAATATTACACAAGTATAACGGGTGAGGTTATGACTGGATTTATAGATACAACAAAGCGGGCACAAAAAAATGTGCAAGACTCTACTGTTAAAAGCATATGGTGCTACTTGTCGATCCCGTTGTTAACAGGTTTGCTAACAACGGGCACCGTCTTGGCGGAAACCGTCATGCACCCGGCAATTCCTATTCTTGATGAACAGGGAAATCATGTCCTTGATAGCGGCAAACCTTATAGCTCAAAGATGACCTGTGGTGACGGTGGTTGTCATGACTATGAAGCCATTACCTCTGCCTATCATTTTCAGATGGGACGTGATGAAACCAGTGATGATTTTGGCGTGAAGCGTGGTCTGCCCCACCTGGTGTCTCCGGGCTATTACGGTGGCTACGCCTGCATGGGTGGCAGTAACCCGGATGTGTTGGCCAAAAAAAACAACGCCAGTGAAAATGATTTTGCGGATCGCGGTTCCGCTGGCTGGATACAGCGTTGTGCGTCCTGTCATACGGGGGGCGGCTGGATGGAAACAGATCGAAACGGTAATCGTTATGATGAAACAGATCCGGATACCGTTGCTGATATGGATGGTGACTATTTTAACCGTGGTACTGATGAAAATAACCAGGCGACCTCTGTCGAGGTTGTCAGTCAGTGGGACTGGAAAAAAAGTGGTGTTGTTGAAGCCGATTGTTTTATTTGTCATGCCGATTTTAACGCCATGATTAACCGTGATCCTCAGTTGGCTGCCGACACAACAAGCCCCTTGAGTCAGTTTAAAACCCTGCGTAGAACCATCCTCGGTAATAGTGGCTATTTCCGAAATATGGGTACAGCTATTCTGGAATTTATTAATTTGAATGCATCTTCTGATCCCGCTAACGACACCAGTCTGCTTACTTTTAGCAAGCTAGGCTATGGTGATGAAGTTGCACATGGAAGCCCGCCTTATACAGTTGAGATCAATAATGGTGAGCCGGTAATAAACTGGAATGCCGATGTATTTGTTGATGGCAAAGTGGATATTCCTATGCTGCGTTATCCAGACAATGATAATTGTATGATGTGTCACCGTACTAGTAATTCACGCCGAGGTTTTTATGGCTTTGGCGAAGGTGCAGCCGCTATCTATGATGAAGATGGCGTTGTCGAAGAAGATTATCAGGATGATGTTCACAAAGGCCTGGAGTGGACCGAAAATGGCCAGACTCGCAATATCGAGAACTGTAATGCCTGCCACTCGAAAGCTTATTATAAATCATTAGCCAGTACATCTAATGTGGATCTGGATGCCGATCATAATTTCATGAAAGGCAATTCCGATATGGATTTGCGTAATGATCTGGATTATTCACCCAATGCCCGATCCTGTGTCTATTGTCATGATGATGCAGAAGAACCTGCTATTCCTTCGGGTCAGGAGAGCATGTTAGATGCCCATCTTGAGAAATGGAAAACCAATGGAGACATGTTTGGTTATACCGAGTCTTCACTGAGGCGCATTACCCAGACCCATCTGGATGTTGTCAGTTGCCAGGCCTGTCATATTACGAATAAGAAAGGACGTCGTGGACGAACCCTGCAAATCCTCTACCGCTATCGCCAGGAAGAAGACGGCAAGCTGAGAATGGTTCCCTATAACCCGCGTATTCGTTATTACTGGAAAGACAGGGAAAGCGGACGCACTCTGAACAAGACGGAACGCAATAGCGTGTTTGAGTCGAGAACAGATGCGAATGGAATGTATGGTGTCATCGTTGATCCTGAGACCGGCCAGGTAATGTCTCGCGTGAGTGCGCGTATGTCTCATGGCAGCATACGTTATGGTGATCCAGCTGATTATCAGGGATTCACCGATCTTAAAAAGGTTTACGACAAAGTTCTGAAAGCCAAAGGGATTGCGTCACCGGATGCGGTGATGGTATGGACGGAATCAAACCAGTACGTCATGAACCATAATACACGTCCGTCGGTAGAATCATTACAGTGTGGCCAGTGTCATAGCAGAAAATTAAGTGGCGCCTTCAGTGCATTACTGTCGGTTGATGGCATTCTCGGTGAGAATACAGTCAAGACAGTCACTACCCTGGCTGACCGACGCATGTATGACGAAGGCATGGTTATTCTTGATTTGCCCTATATGAAGATCGATGGCAATGGTGTGGTGACAGAAAACGTCAGTGATATTCTGTCTGAAACACGTTTAAACCCCTCGTTATCCATTCTCAACGCCGCGCGTGCTAGTGAAACAAGTGGCAAGTTGCAGCGGGTTACGGTTGCCGAGGCCGCTGATAAGGCTGGACTATTCAGGACGGAAGACAAAGCGAAACTTGCCGAGCTTCTGGGGAGTGACGTTTATATATTCAGCCCTATCTACGGTGATCCTGTTCTCCGTAGTGTTGCCCTGATTCCGCCGGCGAATTCAGTCACGGACAGGACATTCCCTGACTATCAGATGTACGTTGCACTGGTATCGGATGATGTGATTACAAATGCAAACAATGCCGGCCTGGGCGCATTGTTCTCCAGCGTTATTTCTCTTGAAGCGGTGGATATTGACGGTTCAAAACTCAGCAGTTTCGCGGGAACGCGTATATTGGTAAAAATTCCATACACGGGCAGCAATGAAAATGCTGAAGAAGTGAAGGTGATTACCTCAGAAGATGGCAATAGCTGGAACGCGATCGATAGCAGTGATATTGCCTTGTTACGGCCACAGACTAACCATGAAGATGGTTTCGTTATGTTCTGGACCGGACACTTCAGCTATTACTCGGTAACCAATACCAATGTTGAGGCTGTTGATTCCAGTACAACGAATAGCACGGCTGCAGAAGGTGGCGGTGGTGGTTCCATTTCATGGTTGCTATTGCTGGTTGCTATTAGTGGCTTCTTTATTTCTGGATTTCGCCTTGCAAGCAGGCAGGACTAAATAAGTGTTACAAATTCCTATCCATTTTGCATATGTATTTAGAATCTCGCAAAGACGCTAAGAACGCCAGGAAACCATATGTTTTCCCTTGGCGAACTTCGCGTCTTTGCGAGAATAACTGGCC
>VAPK011197013.1_pt1 | contig 19416 bp, 26 predicted proteins | sample 3395031 | NCBI WGS metagenome assembly VAPK01 (sample SAMN08290443, study PRJNA428436) | hydrothermal vent metagenome | isolation source: Deep-sea hydrothermal vent chimney 1 | place: Pacific Ocean: Juan De Fuca Ridge
AAGACAGCCTCAGTAGTTTGTCTTTCTATACCTATTTTTGGTATAGCCAAAATAGCTCTAGATATACCACTTATAGCTAAACTTATAGCTCTATATAACCCTATACCTTCTGCAATTTGTCTAGACCAACTTCTATGACCTCTTTTTACTTTACCTATAGCAGAATTGATATTCTTATACTGCCTATTAGTTTCTTTTAATTCAGCATTATGCTTCTTTTGCGCTTCTGATATGGCTAATTGTTGTAACTTATGTCTTTTATTAGCTTGGTCAGTCTCCCTATTAACTATTTGTAATTCTTTTTTATACCTGGTTAAAGCAGCATTTCTTTTTGAACCAACTCCAGACCCAAGAGTTCCTTTTGCAAAGTTTCTATCTATATCAGCAAGTTCTTTAGACAACCTAACCTGTATAGCTTTTACTTTTTGAGCTTGCTTTTCCCTAACTACTAATATAGACTTAGCGCCATTTTCTATTATTAGCTTTTTAAGTTTTACTTCATCATTAGTTATAGCTAACAGTCTTTTACTACTACTTTGTGCTTTTTCTAACCTTTCCCTTTCTAGAAGCTTTCTAATTTGGCTAGAACTTTTCTCATTAAGTAGAATTTGTTTAGTAGTTGTATTAGACCCTTCAAGTTTACTTTTATTTACCTTTTTTATTGACTGTTCTAAGGCTCTAGCAGCTGTTCCTTCAACTTCCATAGAATGGATAAACTTTTTAGTCCCATCATCAGCTATAGTAGTTGCAGTTGTAAACTTTTTTAAGGAGGTATTAACAGCTTGTAAATCTTTATTAAGGGAGTTAAGTACGTCCTTTCCCTCAATAGAAGATACAATTTTTAGCTGTAAAGTTTTAGTTGACGCTGCCATTTGTATCCTTTATCGCACTTAGGAGTATATTTGAATAACCTTCATGAATATAGGCTATTTTAGTGATGGTTTCTTGTAGAGGGAGTTTCTTTTCCTTCACAAGTTCTATCATAATAGTAGAGTTTATTGCGTAGTACTTTAAAAGAAACATAGAAAGGGTTTTAAAAAGTAAATATATAGGTTCATTATCTTTATCAAGATAAGTAAAGGTAATTTCTATCTTCTCAGTACCTTCTTCCGACATATTATAGCCTAATTTCTCTTCTAAAAGCCTTTCTTGCCTCTTAGATTCTTTTATCTTTTCATTCTTTGAGGCTTGTAAAACCTGTTTTCCTAAGGCTTCACCTACCTCTATTAGTTTTTTAAACTTTCCTCTTCATAGTTTACATTTAATAAAGCCTTTGTCATAGCATTAATAAGAGAAGATCTCCAAGGAGCTGAAGATAGATATAACTCTAGGAGGGCATCTAGACAACTATCTGCATCTTCCCAGAGACCTTCATTGGGTTTTGCTTTTCTAGTATCCATAATAGATAATTCAACTTCTTTTTCTGTTTCGCTATCATAGATAACTGGTTTAGCTTGTTTGATATAGACAACCATAGACTTTATAAAGGTATTCGCTTCCGTAGAGTCAGAAACTTCACCTGCTTCTAGTTGATTTTTGAGTAGTTCTTGGAAGTCCTGTAATAGTTTTTCAGACTCTTCTATTTTATAACGTTTAAAACCTATTACAATAGAGTCTTTAGCTCCAGAAGAATCTTTAGCCTTTACAGGAAGTTCAATAATTGGTGTTTGTAGTTTTACATAAAGTTGTTTCATTAGATTGCCCTCTAATTAGTTAAAATAGTTATTAAGATAATATAAGATCAACATATTCGGTGTTTCTAAATTGTAAATCTTGTCCGGAATAAGCAGCTACAGTAGATACAGCTACACTAGCCAGTTGTAGTTTTGTAAAGTCAAGCTGTGTTTTCTTACCTACTATAGTTCCCCATTTAATACGCAAAGCATGGTTTTCCTCTAAATGATTATCTGGATTATACGTAGCTCCAGCTTCATCTTCTAGCAGGGTAATATTTACATCACTAGCAGCTCCGCCTTTAGACCAACCATCTACGCAACCTGTTAAGAATCTAGTATATTCAAAACCTACAAAATTAGGAGCAAGTAGTTTATCAAAACAAGCATTACTTCCTCCAGCAAATGTAGGAGGAGTATTTCCATTATAAACACCTAACTCTACTTGAGTTATGTTGGTAGAGTTTAATGAAGGTGCATGTTCTGACTTTTGATCGCCAAAGTCTGAGAGTATCTTGAATTTCTGAGTTACTGGAGCTAAGTTACCATTAAAGACAAACTTTAACTTAGGTCTAGTTCCTATAGTAGCATCTAAATCAACTAAACCTCTATTGTCTGTAGAAGTATATGTTTTTTGAGTAGTTATTCCAGGACTCGAACGCCTTATTTCTATAGTAAGGAACTCATTGGAAGCTACACTATTGGTAAATTTAGCTTGGTCTGCTACAGTTAGGTCTACTGATAGACCAGAGGAACCTAACCAATCAATCATAGGTACTTCTGAAGGTAAAGGAACTTGGCCAGGAGTAGTTAATGTTCCCAAACTAGGTAAGAATGTTTCAAACTCTACTTTAGAGAACTTATCTGTTATAACTGTATCTTCGTCTCTATTATTTTCATCACCTACATAAGTAAAAGCTTCTGAGGTAAGTTCTGTAGAATATGTAAGGTTCAAGGCCGCTAAAGCATTTTTAGTTCCTAAACCTACATAGTAGATACCTAATGTCACTGTATTAGGTGCATTAGCTTCTAAAACTAGGTTAGAATCATCGGTAACTGTTTTAATCTGCCCTATTAATGTACCATCTTGCTCATATAAATAAGCTCCTGGAGCTGCTTCAGTTAAATAAGCTGTACCTGCCCCAGAGACAGCAGTAGTTCCTGAAGTAACGCTTAATGTACCAGAAGTAATCGTATCAGAAGCTGCATACTTAGATAAAGCTGGAACTGCTACAGCAGCAGGTTCTATAGTCATATTAAGTGTATCTGTTACACTTGTAATCCTTCCTATAGATACTCCAGCAATAGTATAAATAATGTCTCCTGTAATTACATCTACTCCAAAGTTTGTACCTACTCCTGTTACAGCAGTACCTCCTAGAGTTACATCAATAGTTCCTGCAAGCTCACTACCTGTCACAGCAGATTGCCCTTCAGATACTTGTGCTACACCGAATATTTCTATAGCTTCTTCATGGAACCGAATCTCACCAGCCATTATAGTTCACCTTTGTCTTTTAGTTTCTTTTTAGTATCTAGTATATCTTTAATACAAGGAGATACTTTTTCACCTGAAGCAGCTTGTTCTGCTTTAATATGTTTAACTTTCTCTTCTAAGGTTTGCCCTTTCTGAAGGACTACTCTTTCACCTTTATCATTTAAAACTATAATAGCCATATATATATCCTTTAACTTATTCTAGGCATAACTAAACCAACTATTTCTTGCCACCAAGCCTTTGTACTTGTCTTAGCAACTACACTAGCCTCCATAAAAACCAAGCTAGAAAAATTACCATCATTAGGATAAGGAGAAAAACCAGTATATGCTTTTTTAATAGCTGTTCTAACAGTGGGTAAGTCCTCCCTAGAACATATCCATTGTATAGATGTTAGTAACATTTCATTATTCTCTAACTCTCTATACCCATTAGCCCAAACACCATCTGGAAATTGTAACTTTATGCCTAAATGACCTACAAAGATCCTAGGTTCTATAAGAGGTTGATGAATTAAGTCTACTACAGAATCCTCTGCTAAGGTAACATCTGTATAAACAGTAGAAGACTTGATTTGGTCTATTAAATAACTTTCAGGAAACATTATTAATCCACTTCCTCTAGATTAACAGATAGATGAAACCAACCAGTTAGATCATCCACTATCTTAGTTATTCTAAAGGAATAACTTGTAACATCTAAAATATAAGTAAAAATATAATCTATTTGTAACCCTTTATCTAGAAAATCTTTTTTAGAAACTTGAAAGTCGAAATCTTGTTTATCTATATCATATACAGAGTCAAAACCTTGAACATTATAGACTAAACTACCAGGTATACCTAAAATAGTATTTGAATTAAAAGTAAGAACTTCTCCACAGTTACTTAAAGTAACTTGTATTAACTCTTCTGATTCTAGCATTAGTAAGTAGCTCTTATCCTATCTGAAAGATTATCTAAAACTTTATTTACCTTAGGGTCATGTTCTAAAGCGTAAGTAATCATACTTCTAGTATTCGGGCCATAAAGAACTCGTAAAGGAAGATGTTTATTAGTTGTTCTTTCTAACATCTGAGCACCGCTATTAAAGAGTCTTTTAGCCTTTCCATGATTGGAAGAAGAGCTGCCAACTCTAGGAGTAAAACCACCTCTTCCAGTTTTGCCTTTAAGAACTCTCCTTTGACCTTTAACAACTTCTACAGTATGCACCCAACCTTTCCCTCTGTTTAACGCACCATAGCTTGCAGTATAGTTAAATTTAGATAAGTCCATATATTTAATTCTATAGACTAGACCACTAGATATTACTTTTTTACCAAACTTAACATCAGATATACTATTAACAAGTTGTTTACCTAAATCATGCTTCCCCGTATACCTATTATTTATAAATGTTTTAAGTGTTCCATGCAGTTCTCTTGTAGCAAGTCCTATATTTGTAGCTATAGAGTTAGTAAGTTTCTCTTTAGAGAAATATTCTCTAGCTTCTTCAAAACCACTAACGTCTATAGTTACAAATGGCATAGTCTTACATAACTTTCCAAGAAACTACACTATTTATATCTTTATGTCCCATAATATAATTTGTATGATGCTCCCATTCTCTTTTACCTGTTTTCTGGTTTTCCCAGAAGTTTAACCAACGAGGCATAGCAGCATATTTAGCTTTAGGGTGCATGATACGACCATATACTTTTAAACCAAGATTAGGATTAGGCAAACAAGCTACATAACCATTAGGAACATATTTAGTTTCTACTCCTGTATCTCTTGTATGGTAAACAGCATCATAGGTATATATGTCTACAAAACGACCATTACCTACAGGATAACTTCTTTGGTAGTTAAGGCTTTGAAACTCTTCTACTGTTGGAAGTACTTTCAACTCAATTCTATTTTGAACAGAAAGAGTTAAAGTAGCTGCATCTTTATAATTAGCTACAATATCAGCTTCAAATAAGTCATAAGCATCCCCAGACATAACTACAGCAGAAATACCAGCCCGTCTATTAGCTGTATTAACCATAGTGATTAGATCTTTTACTGGAGTTCCAGCTCCTTGATTCCAACGTCTAGCACCTGCACCAGAACCATCTACATCAACATTAACTAAATTAACTTCAGGAACATACCCTGTAGCAAAAGCAGTTTGGGTAGTAATAGTAGTTCTACCAAAGTCATAGATAACTTTAGGATGTTTTTCACTAACAGCAGTATGACCACCAGTAAAAATAATATTAGAGGCATTTAACTCAAACAAGTTTTCAAAACGTTGTTCTGCTAAAGCTAGTTTATCTTTAATATTAGCAACTTCATTTGCAGCTACATTAACAGAACCTATAGCATCTCCCAATCTACGAGTAGAAATCTCTTCATAGTCTGGTGAATTTAAACCTTCTTTAGCATAACTAAAGGAAAGTTCCTTATGCCCATAGTTTGGTAACATAATAGGAGTAACATCTACATCTGGAGAGACGTTCATACCCATTACATTTTTAGTTGCAAACTCTGTATCAAAGTTTATAGTTTTATCTTCAGAAGTTCTTACATCTGTAAAGAAAGTTTGTAACCAATTAGGTCTAACTGTTTGGTTTGCTGGAATAACACCACTAAGCATTCTAGCAGTACTATAAGGTGACATAAATTCTAAAGCCATTACGCAGTCTCCCCAGTAGATAAGAAGCCTAACTCTTTAAAGTCTGAACCATCTACAAATTTTTGTTTAAATAAATTAGATGTTTCAGAAGTACCAGAACATCCTGTGTCATAAGCTGTAACAGCCTTAGTTGTGCCATCTGCTAAAGGAATAGTATCTACAGAAATATCAACTCCCCAAACTAAAGCATCTGCCCAGAAGCTTGCCTTTGTAAAAGCACTTGCTTTAGTATCGGCAATAGAAGCATCTACATCAAAACATAATACTCCTGCTATTTCTGGGAAACTTGTACTACCTTGAGAGGTAACAATAGTTGCCGCACCTGCACCATTACCTGAAGCTGCTAAATCAGCTGGGTTAGTATTAGTAACAGAAGAGTTAAAAACTACTGTTGTAGAATTAACTGCTTCAGTAGACCAACCAGCTAGAGCATTTGAAAAAGTACCAGTAGAAGGATCTACTCCAGCACCACCATCAGCAATACCTGCCCAAGCAGCAGCTAATTCAGCTCCCGTTGTTCCAGCACCACCATCTGTATAGGTTAAACCACCTAAAGTAAGTACTTGTCCAGCAGTTAAAGCTGTAAAGGTTACTTGGGCAGCCTCTGTTAGTCCTCTATGAGCTACAACTTTACCTGTAGATTTACTTTCCAAGAAACTATAAGCTTTTAAAACTTGTCCAGAAGCTACTGTAACTGTTTTAGTAAATCTTTCTGTACTTCTAAAGAAAGTTTTAGTTTGTGTTCTATCTGGATAGGCATTAAAACCTCCATTCTTTTGACTAAGTAAGTCAGACATTATGAAACCTCCCATTTAACAACTTCTTCAGTTGTAGGTGTTTTTAATTCAGCTTCTAAAGACTGCATAAAAGTTTTTTCAGCAGAATCAACTACTGTAGGGTTAATAGTAGCGTCAGCAGAAGAATTTGTATCTAAAGGATTAGCTAGTTGTATAGCTTCAGCTATATCTTCGAACATACTTGTAGAATCTTCTACTGTAGAGTTAGCTAGTATACGTTTAGTAGCCATAGCTGAAGTACAACCTAAAGTATCTGCCGATTTTAGAATCCCTAAGATTCTAGTTTGTTCTTCTTTAGCTCCTTGAGCTAAAGTCAACTGAGATTCGGCTTTTAATGCAGTTAAGTCTGCACTTAGCCTAATATTCTCAGCTTGTAATTCTTCTAGGGTCATATTAGTGCCTATTGTATTAGTTAAGGAAATTGACGAGGGTTTACTACTGCCACTAGATAGTGCTAAATCGAAGCTATCAACTATTTCATCAATAAGTCCGAGGGTTAGTGCTTCTCTAGCTAGAACTTCAGTACCATTAAGTTTAGCAACTAAAGCTGCATTTACTTGTGGCCTAAAGGCTGCTAAGTTCTCAACCATTATTAGATCAAGTGCCTTAACTAAGTTTGTTTTATGTTTTAAAGAAGAAGAAGTCTCTCCTTCATGCGGAGTTCCTGCGGCTTTATCAGACCTTGACCTTATAATAGTATAAGATATTCCATCCTGTTTATCTGCTTCCGTAAGATCAATAGTTGTCATTAAAACACCTAAAGAACCTATTATAGAATCTTCAGTAGCTTTTAAAGACCCCATTGCAGAACCTAAGATATAACATGCTGAACACATCATACCATCTACTATACCTACAGTTTCTACACCATATTTAGCTGGTAGAGAGTTTATAAACTTGGCTGTCCCAAAAAGACCTTCAGCTTCTCCACCGCCAGAAGACATATAATAGTATATAGTCTTATGACCAGCAGTTATAAACTGTTTAGTTTGGCTTACTATACTTTCATAAGAGGTACTTCCAGATAAACCTGCACCATTTCTACTAACTAAACTATCAAAAACAGTTACAACAGCCTTACTTTTAGGAACTTCTCTTTCTATAGGTTGGAAATCTTTAGATAAAGGCTCATTAGCTAGTAACTTTAGTGTAACTTCATTAGTTAATATATCTAGTTTACTTTCACAGAGTAATAAAGGAGTATTATATAGTCTTGTTAGTAATCTAGCATAACTCATAAAATTCTCCTATGTTCTTGATATTGTCTCATAATTATATTTATCTTGTCAACACATTTATTGCGCACTATTAACATTTGCTTCATTATTTGTAATCTGCTTACTTGCATCCGCCTTGCTTTCCATTAAATGACCTAATCCAGCCTTCTCCAACATAGCTCTACCATCTATAACTTCTTCTATAGTAAGATGCCTTTCATCTAACAGCCTTTGTATAGTCGTTGTTCCCATAGATAAGTCTAGTAAGTTAGCTTGACTATCTTTTAAATCATCTACACCGTACCATCTAGGAAGTTGATAGGTTGCTACAGCATCTTTAATGTTAAACCGTAAGCTTGCTAAGTCTTTAAACCTATCTGTTACAGGAGCAAGTCCTAAAGGTATAGTTCTGAATTGATGTATATACTCAAGTACTTGTCTATATTGAATAGCTACAGCTCTAATGGAACTAAAGTCTAGTCCTTCAGTGTCTCCAGTTAATAGATGATAAGGTATTTGTAAAGAACTAGCTATTTTCTCTAACTCTTTCTTTATAAGTACAGGAAGATTAGCTCCAATATCTGTACCTTGTGAGAAATGTATCTTCTCACCTTTTTGCATATATTGAGTACCGCCACCAGCAGCATTAGTTATTATCTTATCTGCTATACCTTCTTTATCTTTAACTGTTGCAGCAACACCTATAGGAGTCATAGCTAAAGGGTTAGTATTTTCTATAATCCAAGAAACAGCCTGAGCTGCTTTTTGTTTAGCTATTGTAGCATCTGTTAGTTCATCTAACTCATATAAGGTTATTAAAACAGATGAAAGATCAGGAACTCCTAGCCATTGACCCGCATTAGTTCTTTCAAAGATATGTATTATGTCTTTAGCAGGTACTTTTACATGTTTGAAGGTATTCTCTATACCAAACCAATGTTGGTTATATAAACCTTCTCTAAAGTAATAAGTTACTGGCTTAGAATCACTAAACTTAATCCCATTCTTTATATTATCTTTAGAGTTCTCTCCATTATATAATATATCATGTAACCTTGAAGGTATTGTCTGTAACTTTAAAGGAACTCTATTAGAATTATTAGCCTTTCTAATTAGTTGTCTTGTATAGGCATTACCTGTAGTTCCTATAGAGTAATTCCAAATAGCTTGGGTGTTTCTTAAAGTCCCGTGACCATCTAAATTAGGATTCTTCTCAAATTCATCCCATAATTCTTGCATTAACTCATGCGTAGTCCCATCTTTAGCTTTCCAATTAACTTTTACAGCACTTAAAGAAATTACCTTTACATTTTGAGAAGCTTTAGCTGTACCATTGTTTCTTACAGCATGTTCCGAGCGCATCTGTAAGTTAAGAAGTTCCCTAGAAGCTAAAGTATCTGGATCTCCCTCTATTAGACCTCTTTGTCCAGATTTATAGGATTCAGAAGCCCCTTCATAGGCTAGTTGACCTACCCTGTTAGAATATATAGCATCTATTTCCGCTTGTGTTGCCATTTTATTGCCCTAAAGATAGTTTAACTACCAAATTAACTATAAAAGCTACGAGTAAGAATAAACCTAAGTCTGCTATAAGGTTATATAGTTCTTTCATTAGTATATATCCTTACCTACCACTAGAGGTATGGTTGTGTTCTTCTTAAAAACAGGAAGTTCTTCATCTAGAACAGCTATAATAGCTAGTAGTTCGTCTCTATGAGCTGTTAAGTTTTCTAAGGTTATTTCTGTAAAAACATAGAGTCTTGAGAAAGTTCCAGAACCTACTCTAAGTTGAGTTAGCCTCTTTCCAGATATTAAAGCTTGGATAGCTGCTTGTACAGTAGATAGTTGTGTTTCAGCTTCTATTAAAGTTATCTTTGCCATGTAACTACCTATTGAAGCAGGGGAGGATTATTGATAGAAATATAACATACATTTTTACTAAAATCAATCATATAAATACCTTTCAATTGCTTGCCAATGGCTATGGGTATAGTTCCTTAACCCTATAGCATACGAGGCATGTAAAGCATTTTTCTCAGCATCTATAGCTTCTTTATGTTTTCCAGGAACTAACTTAAATATCGACTTATTATAGCTACTAGCTGTGTCAAATAACTTTCTACAAGAAGTCATTTGTTCTTCATACTGTCCATAACTTTGCTCATTAAAGTAATATAGGTTACTTCTACTATCCTTATTTTGATTTAAAGCAACTCTTTTAAGTATCTCTTCATGCGCCCTATGCGCCCCCAGCTTGAATAAAGTAACTCCCATAGTTTCAGCTAAACTTCTTCTAACTCTACTATTGTTATTAGTCTCTAACATAGTTGGTTCTTTATATATCTCATCATCAGACCAGCGTAAATCCCTAACTCCCTTAGTAGCATATACCTGGGGATTATACTGTTGCATAGCTAAAACCCATCTATAAGCTAGTTCTGTATTATCTCCTGTATCTATAGATATAGCAGCTACTTTTAGAAACTTTCCAGAAGCATGAGGTATTTCTGCATGTACTAGCTTGTCTGCTAACTCTGACCATACTTGGTCGTCTTGGTCTAATACATTTCCAAATATCTCCTCCCACTTAACTAACCAAGAACAGTTGTTCCTTCCCCAAGCACGAATAACATAAGCAAACCTATTATGTTGTACGTCTATTCCGGCAGTAAGAACTAGTCCCTCCATAGGAATAACTCCTTCAGGGTAATTCTTCCTAAGTAATTTCATATCTGCCGCTTCTAGACTGCTTATACCAGAAGAATAAGGTAGTCCATCTGAGTTATTAGTTAAAGACTTTAATAAACTCTCTTCTCCTTTAGCCAAGTCTATATCAGCAAGTATTTTCTTTCTAGCTAGTTCTATAAAGGTAGAAGAGGATAGAGTAGATAGAAGTTCAGGTATGTGAAAACCAAATATCTCAGTTACATCTACTCTAGTTGCGTGCCAACCTTTACTAAACTTACCTGTAAAGTCTGTAAAGCCAAACTTCTTACCTGCTTCTATGTTCCTATTCTTATCTTCAAAAGACCAAACTTCTAAACAAGATGGACATTCATAGTAAGCTGTTTCTGGATTATATCTTCCATATACATCATCTATATATCTATCTTGGTATTCATCATACTTTAAATTCTTTAAAGATAGTTCAACCAATTCACTACAATGGTGACATTCTGCTTTAAAAACCATCTTATTAGATAGTTTAAACCCAGCTTCTACTCTGCAAAAGTCTTTATTAGTGGGAGTTCCTCCATAAAGAAGTTTCTTTTCCCCTATCTTATATGTTTTTTGCCTAGACATTACATTTGCAAAAGTATCTCCTTGTCCTGCTATATCGTCCTTAACATCAGAAGGTTCTTCCACAAGAATCCAAGGTATAGAACTAGATTTTGAAGAAGAAATAGCTCCTAGAGTTACAAGTTTAAGAAAACCTCCAGGGTATTTAAAATAACTAAAGCTTTCTTTAGCTACACCTATATTTATTATATCTCTAAGTACTTTAGTTCCGTTAAAGAAAGGCTTTAACTTCTCACGGGAGTATACTTTAGCTGACTCTAAGCCAGCAAAACACAATTGGGCTTTAGTAGGTGAGGTATGTATCATCTTACCTACTACGTTATTAACTAACTCCGACCAGCCTATTTGACTACCTTTCATAGTGACTATAGTATATATAAGTCTGTTATCACAACAATCATATATGTATTCCAAAGCGGGAACCTTGTTACAGTCAAATTTACCTGTATGTACCGACTCTTCAGAAGTTAAAACTCTATACTTCTCCGCCCACTCCCTAGTAGATATCCTTATAGCAGGTCTGAATAACTGTAAAAGGCTTCCTAGGAACAACCTTTCAGTAGAATTAGAGAACTTCCTTACTATAACTGAACTCATAATATAGGCTCAGGTAAAGTATCTACATCTATTTCTGTAGTGTCTATATCTTTCTTCATAATGGCATCTATAAAGTTATCAGAATCGAATTTAGCTTGTTCTGTTAAAGCAATTCCCAAAGAATATAGATTCTCCATACAAAAATCAATAGCAGCTTCTGCCTCTTTAGAAGTTAAGGCTAAAGAAAGTAAAGTTTGTCTGATACTAGATATAATAGGCTCACATAGCTCTGTCATAGCTACGGCAGATATAAACTCACCTCTATCCATAGCTGCTTTTATCCATATCTGTTGTTCCCTAGCTATACTAAGCCTTATATCCTGCCTAGCTTTAGCTGCAAGCAGTGGAGGTAGCCCTTCTTCAAAAGTTCCTTCACTACCTTGAGTCCTGAAGTCTTCCTTCCGTTTCCTAGCTGCTTCTTCTAAAGCTTCGTTAGCTCTAAGTTTACTTTCCCTAAACTTTATGTCTTCTACAAGTTTAGCTTCTTTTAACTTTTGGTCATTAGCCTCTTTAGCTAATTTAACCTCTATATTCTTAGTATGGTATTTTCTGTTAAATTGAATACATTGTCTATAAGTATAGTCTATTACAGGACGAGGTAATTTACCAGCTTCAACATCTTGGTAGACTAGACTTACATTACATCCAAATATACTAGATAGTATAACTGGACTCACTTTTGCATCTAAATCTATAATCGCTTTTGTTACCGTATCCATAACTTACTCTCTAAGCTGTTGAAATGGTTAAAAAAATTCCTTAAAATATACAAGTTGTTCTGCTTTATTTTTTAAGGTATAATGTGGAAAGCATATCATATATTTAGACCTTCTTCAAGGTCTAGTTACCAAATCTATACTATATATAAGGTATAGACTATCTAATTAATAGGAACTTATCTTATGGCAGGTATACAAGCAGTACAAAAATATAACCAGTTTGAAAAGCTAATGGCTGGAGAAGCTGAAAGACAGTGGACAGATGCAAGTGCAGGAAACCATGTCTTTTATCTAGCTAAAGGAAGTTATACCCCTTCGGCAGCCCACACAACAGTTGCTAATCTAGGAGTAGCAGATGTTGATTATATAGCTACAGGGGAAGGAATGCCTATAATAGTAGCAACTCCTACTTTAGATGATACAACAACTCCAGGGACTACCTACTGGAATAGTGCAGATGCTAATTTTGGTTCCAATGTAACTATCTCTGCAAAGTTCCTTATATGTGCTCAACCAGTTGCAGCTTCAGGAACTCCTGTATCTGATGCAACAGATAAACTTCTTTGGTACTGCGATTTAGATAATACTACAACATCTACTGAAGTTAGTTCTTCTGGGTCTACCTTTAACGTAGCTCCAGCTACTAATGGTTGGATTAAATCTACATAAGGTTAGGTTATGATTACAGATGCAGAGTTACTAGCCGAAATACAGACTGATCCAGCTAACTTAGGTTATGCAGGAGCTGGGGCAGAACCTATAGCGAATATGATGAATGCTGAAGGTTCAGCTATTACTCCTATTTGGGTTCCCTCAAGCACACCTAAACCAGTTAGTAAGGAAATATTCTTACAACATATAGGAACTCTTCTGGAACGAGCTATGTTAAATAGAACAATGAAGTCTCCTAGTGATATAGGGGAAGCTTTAGACTTTAATTTAACCCAAGCAGATACTTTAGATATGTCAATGTCCTTAAATAGAGGTTTTGTAGACCTTTTAACTGCTTTAGATGATATTCCTATAGTTGATACGCCTATTACAACTACTACAAGGGATGCTATTAAACGTTTAGGGGAAGTTCAGTCCTCAAGAGCCTATGAACTATCTGGTGAGGCAATAACAGTAGATCAAATTAAGGGAGTAATCTAATGGCTAGGGGATTTACTAGATATTTAACAGCATTTACAGCACAAGCGTCTGCATCTATTGGTGCGGATGCAGATAGTACAGGAACAACAACTGATTTTGATACTAGTGCTAGTGGTAACTTAGACGGATGTGAACAAGCTGAAATTGAAATTGATGTAACAGTAGCTCCAACTACAGCAACACAATGCAAAGTCTATTTAGAAGCATTGCAACATGATGGAGTAGGCTATATTGCGCAGAAAAGTTTAGGAGTAATACCTATAACCACTACTGCTGACAAATATAAGCTAAATGCCAATATTAACACTGAAAAAGGTAAGATAATTCTACATGCTATAGGTTTTAGCTTTACTGCAAGTGCTTCTATGAAAGGTTACTATCCTTCTGATACCTAATGCCTATTTTCATACCTAGAAAACCTGAGATATGGCAAAGGAAATTAACTTCTCCAGTTAGTCTAAGTGAGAACCACTGGGCTTCTGATAGGCTAACTGCGGCCTTCCCACTAACTGAAAAGGGTGGAGAGTTTGTTGATTTAGTAGATGGAGTAGTACTAGGTGCTCAGAATGGAGCTAAGTTAGTAGAGAATAGTTCAGAGGATGTAGTAGCTGAGACCTATATTAATGGTACAAAGTTTTTTAAGATTGACTATTACAAGCCTTATGAACCTGCAAATTATGTAACGTTCATCCTAGGATTCACTAGAACTAACACTAATGATTCATTCGGAAAGATACTAAACTATGGTAATGGTCTAGCAGACCCTTGGGGATCGTATGTAATAGAACAAGCAGCAGGGAGTGGTGACTCAGCATTTAGAGCATATATAGCAGTAGGTGGGACACGCTATATAACACCAACATTTTCCAATGAAGCTCTTTTAGGTGAAAATTTACAGCTAACATATAGATATGATGGAGGAACTCTATCTCTGTTTAAAAACGGTGTTGTACTAGGTTCTGTTGCAGTATCCGGCACTATGTCAGGAAGCTACGGAGCCGAAGGTCTAAGTCTTGGTGCAAGGCATGATGGAGGACAACGTTATGCAGCACACTATGACTACCTATGGATGTTTCATGATGGCGTTTTAGATAATGATGAAATAGCTTCTCTATACGAAGCTCCTTATCAGTTTCTAGTAAGTAAAAAGACTTACTCCTTTCTACCAACTGCTTCTACTCCTGGAGTTTCTCTAACAGCACAGCAAGGAACTATAACCTTAACAGGCATTCTCCCTTCTATAGCCTTAGGGATTTCTATTCTAGCAGGACAAGGAGCTATAAATGTAACTGGGGAACTGCCTTCCTTAGCTATAAGTAGTGATTTAACAGCACAGCAAGGAACTATTTCAACTACTGGGGAGGTTCCTTCAGAGACTTTAGGATACTCTCAAGCAGCACAAGAAGGAAGTTTAAACATAGTTGGGGAAATTCCTCTATTAACTTCTGGTTATAATACCTTAGCGCAACAAGGAACTATAAATCTGGTTGGGGAGCTACCTTCAGCTACTTTAGGGTTGAATGGAATTTCTTTACAAGGGTTAATAAATGTAACAGGTGAGATACCTCTAGCTATATTAGGAAACTCCCTGGTAGCTTTGCAAGGAACTCTTAATGTAGCTGGGGAAACTCCTTCTACCACGATTGGCATTAGTTTAACCTCTACTTCAGGTGCTATAAGCATAACTGGAGAGGTTCCTTCTGGAAGTTTCGGGGGCTCCCTTAACCTTTCTGCCGGTTTAGGAACTATAAATGTAACCGGAGACTTCCCAACTTTAATAAATGGGATTACTCTAACCTCTATAGAAGGTATTATAAGTATATCTGGAGAATCTCCTGTAGTCTCTCTAGGTTATACAGCAATATCCCAACAAGGAAGTATAACTCTAGCAGGGGAAACACCTACAATAGATGTAAGTTCTTCTGTAAACTTAATTTCTTTAGAAGGAACTATCTCTGTAGTTGGGGAAACTCCTATAGTAACTGTAGGGTATTCTTCCATAGGTCTACAAGGCAATATAGCGATTTTAGGAGAAGTTCCTAGTTTTCTAGGAGATTTACCCTATAATTCTATAGCTTTACAAGGTAATGTAAGTATTTTAGGGGAAATTCCTAGTTTTACTACAAAAATACCTACTTTTCCATGTGAAAAACAGGCAATTTTACAATCTGACTATGTATCTATCCTAACTTCTGACTATAAACTAACTATAAACCTATAACATGGCTACTTTAATACATATAAATAGAGTTAGAACAGATACTAGAAGAATAATATTCAAAATAGTATCTACAGTAAATCCAACAGGTGAAGATATAGCTAGTTGGACAGGTTTTCAGCTAATAGTAGATCCTTCTAAAGCACCTACAGATAATCTAGCAAATGTAGCTACTTTAACTGGATTTATAATAGATGCAGCTTCTGGAAGAGTAGGATTCACTCCAATAGGAGATATACCTACAGGAAATTATTTCTATAATGCAAAAGCTATAGATAATAATGGAGAAGCTATAACATTTGCTAGAGGGAATTATAATATTATAGAGAATATTTAAGCTAATGGATACAGATAGGGAGAGATACTTTCCTATTGGAAAAATTATAGCTACTTTAGCTATTGTACTTTTCGCCCTAATAAGTTGGCTATTTAATATAGTCCTAACAGTAACTAGAGATACAAGAATCAGATCAGTTCTTAATGAGTACAAAATAGAGGAACTAAAAGAAACTAGTAAGGAAAACTCAGAGGACTTAAAGAAAGTATATAGCCTTATTATAGTTAATAAATATAAATTAAGTAAAGAGAAGTAGATATGACAGAATCTTGGATAACAGCTATCTCATCTATGGCAATGGCTGCAATAGTAACTACTTTTGGCCCATATTCTGGAGCAAGTATAATAGCTATTGTAGCTGCCTTATCTAGATTAGCCTATAGTAGAGAAAAAGTAACACTTTTACTATTTGGCAGGTTCTTTGCTATGAGCTTATCCATTACTATGATAATGGTTCATCTAGGTAAACTTGAAGGATGGGAGAATGAATTAGTAATAGTGGTTTCAGGAGTAGCTGCTTTCCTAGCTAGGGAAGTATTAGAAGTTATAGTAGGTTCTAAAGACAAACTCATTAAACTATTTACAGGTATGCTAAAGTGATAGAGCGTAGAATTACTAATAGAAGGATTGGTGTTCTAAGAAGAATAAAGTTACCAAACAGAACTAAAAAGCTAGAAAGACTTATTTCAGGAGTTTTAGCTTTAATTTACCTTATAATAGCCTATAATTATGTATACTAGGCTAATTTACAAATATAGGATACTATAAGTTATGCAAAAACATATAATATTAACACAAACTACTACAATATTTGGAACTGGGGAAGTTAATTTACAACTACCTAGTACTATAACTCTTAAATCTTCAGATGCTAGTAGATCTATACAAATAGCTACTGATAATGGGGTAGAGTTCTTCTCCCCTCCAGTAGATACAACTACAGCAACAATGCTAGTTGTTACCATAGCAGCACCAATCACTAATATTAAAGTTATTGGGGCTATAGGAGATACTCTGGTTGTAGGGAGTTAAACATGAGTTTTCCAAAAACATTAGGCTTTGGTGGTTATGGTTTTAGACCTACTGGGCTTGGAGGTAAAGGGATAGCAGCTATATTAAGAATACTAAATAAAGGACTTAATTATGATAAAGCTGGGGGTTCTTTAACTAATAGTATAACCTCTACTTCTACTGTAATTGATTATCAAGGAACTGTATTAACGTTACCAGCAGGAGTAATTAGATTCCCAAATGCTAGGTATATAGATCATGCAGATGGAAAAACCTATAATACAGGAATAGCTACTGGTTGGGAAGCTTTAGATACGGATAGCAATGGCGTTAAACTTATACCTGCTCCAGCTATATTTACGGAAATAGCAGCAACTAATCTACTTAGTTATAGTGAAGAATTTGATAATGTTAATGGATGGACAGACCAACGAACTACACAAGTAGGGAATACTACAATATCTCCTAGAGGTGATTTAACAGCAGATAGTATAATTGTAGATACCTCGGGGGGTACACACAATACATTCCATAACTCCTATACTTCTATAGCTTCTGTAGAACACACTGCTTCAATATATGTTAAACAGTCAACTCTAGGAGTTAATGCCCAACTTAGAATTTCAAATGCAACAGGAACTAACACCTCCTTCTTGTCAGTAGACTTAGCTACAGGGTTAGAAATAGCTTCTGGTGCTACCGGAACCGCAACACTAATTAGGAAGAGTATTGAGCAGGTTGGTAGTTGGTATAAAATATCTATAACATTTACAGAAGGTTCCGCAAGTACCAGTTACGGTTATATGATAAGAGTATTAAAAGGAACTGTTGAATCTTATACAGGAAATGGTACAGATGAAATATATGCTTGGGGAGCGCAAATGGAAAAAGGTTCTTATCCAACATCCTATATTCCTACAACTACAGCAGCAGTAACTAGAGCATTAGAGAGCATTAAATTGCCTTTAGCATCTGGAACTAACTTTAATCAAGCAGAAGGACTATTACTATTTAGATTTACTCCTACATATGACTTTAAAGTAATACTAGGTTATGGTGTATTTTCCGTAAGAAGTGGTACAGGTTTTCTCTATAGATTAGCTAATGAGAATTTTCTAAGAAGCTATGATGGAACTTCCAGTGTAGTTACTCCTGTATTTACTGCAAACACAGAGAACCTAGAGATATTAGCTTGTTTGTTTTATAGTACATCTTTGAATAAGAGAGTAATAGGTAAGTCAGAAGATTTAGGTGTTACGTGGCAATGGGGTGTAGAAGGAACTTATGATGGAGCTTATGATATTACAGGAAATACATTTAGAATATTGGGAGATCCTGGGTCTAAACTCCATTCAGCATTACTATATGGCAACTTGCCAGGAACTACAGTAGTAGAAGTACAGACTTGGGTAGAAGCAAATGCAGGTAACTTAACATGATAGTTTACGATATACATTTAATAATGGATGCTACAGAAGATAGCACTACCTTTCCAGAGGATTTACAGGCAGAATTACAGACTCTACTAAGTGAATGGCCTAGCTTCCCAGCTATTGGTACTAAGGAAAATCTAGGCAGGAAGGTAATACATGCTAGAGTACAGCATCCAGCACTAACAGAAGAGGTGTTATTAACTTTATTTACTCAATTTAGCCTAAATTGGGAAGTGCTTGGTATAAGAGAAGCTTATAGTCCTTATAGCTTGGTAAAACAAGTTGATAAAGCGACTATACTTCCATATATTAATGATATTATAGAGGTTGACCCAGTTACAGGAGTTATTACAACTACTCCTGTAGATATTACAGATACTATTTACTTACCTTTATATGCTGGAACAGATTCTATAGTGTTATGACGTGATTAAACTTTTAAGAGAAAAAATGCTAAATAAACTACTTATACTCACCCTCCTCCCCTTAACTCTATCTGGTTGCGGTGCAATATACTCCTATGAGCATATACTAGCTGATGGAAGTAGTTGTAAAGTATCTATTTATAGTTTACGGGAGGTACAAGCAGGTAGTTTGAATATTAAAAAGAACTGTACTACTACTGGAGGGGCTGATAGTCTTACTATAAATGAAAAATCTATAGAAGCTATTACAAGTTTAATTAATAAAATACCCTGAAAGTATATCTACTAAAAAACCAATTCCAAACCCCCATCAACTACAATCTTCCCCTCCGCTTCCTTTAACCAAACCCCTCTCCCTAAAAATAACTCCTTTAACATCAC
>VAPK011175489.1_pt1 | contig 19406 bp, 13 predicted proteins | sample 3395031 | NCBI WGS metagenome assembly VAPK01 (sample SAMN08290443, study PRJNA428436) | hydrothermal vent metagenome | isolation source: Deep-sea hydrothermal vent chimney 1 | place: Pacific Ocean: Juan De Fuca Ridge
ACAACTAATAGCATGGCCATTTTGAAATCATACATAGACATACATTCCGAATCCTACGCGATTAACACCGGTCGTATGACCGCGTTGGTAAACGAATTGAAGTCTAAAATAGACAGCACCGCCCAAGGTGGATCAGCAAAAGCCAGAGAAAAACATCTTGGCAGAAATAAACTGCTAGTGCGCGATAGAATACTTAACCTCATCGATAAGGGAAGTGTATTTTTAGAATTTTCATCATTAGCGGCAAACGGTATGTATGATGACCAAGTACCCTGTGCGGGCATTATCACCGGCATTGGCACGATACACGGACAAGAAACTATTATAGTCGCCAATGACGCCACCGTTAAAGGTGGCACGTATTATCCTATTAGCGCTAAAAAACACTTACGTGCACAGGAAATTGCCGGGCAAAATCACTTACCCTGTATTTATCTAATGGATTCCGGCGGTGCCTTTTTACCAATGCAGGACGAGGTTTTTCCAGACCGTGATCATTTTGGTCGTATCTTCTATAATCAGGCAAGACTTTCAGCCATGGGCATACCGCAAATCGCGGTCGTGATGGGTTCTTGTGTTGCGGGTGGTGCGTATGTACCTGCTATGAGCGATGAGTCTATTATCGTAAAAAACCAGGGTACAATTTATTTAGGTGGCCCTGAGTTGGTAAAAGCAGCGACTGGCGAAACAGCGGGAGTTGAAGAACTCGGCGGTGGCGATATGCACTGTCGTGTCTCTGGTGTGACAGATCATTTAGCAGAGGATGATGCAGATGCACTGCGAATCACGCGCGATATCATGGCGAATATCAATTATACAAAACCCAAATCACTAAAACCAGATATGGTGCTCGACCCGGCATTTTCTATTGAAGAAATATATGGCTTGGTTCCCGAAAATTCGAAAAAGCAATATGATGTACGTGAAGTTATCGCACGTATTGTCGATGCGTCCGAATTTCATGAATTCAAAGCGCTTTATGGACAAACCCTGGTTTGTGGCTTTGCAAAAATATTTGGCTATCCAGTCGGTATATTGGCAAATAACGGTGTTTTATTTTCCGAATCAGCACTCAAAGCAACACATTTTATTCAGTTATGCAATCAACGCGGTACACCGTTGGTGTTTTTACAAAATATCACCGGTTTCATGATTGGTAAATCGTTTGAACAAGGCGGCATTGCCAAAGACGGAGCAAAAATGGTTGCCGCAGTCTCTTGCTCTGAAGTACCTAAATTTACTGTCATCATCGGCGGTTCCTTCGGCGCGGGTAATTATGCAATGTGTGGCCGTGCTTACGCACCCAGGCAATTATGGATGTGGCCCAACGCACGTATTTCCGTGATGGGCGGTGAAATGGCAACATCGGTTTTGAGTTCCATCAAACAACACGGCATGGCAGCACAGGGCAAATCGTGGAGCGATGAAGAAAAAGCGTCATTTGAGGAGTCAATTAATACTCAGTTTGATACCCAAGCTAATCCTTATTACGCCAGTGCGCGTATCTGGGACGATGGCATTATCGATCCGGCAGATACACGTAAGGTTCTCGGCATGGGATTAAAGGCCGCTGCCAATGCACCTATTAATAAAACTGACTTCAGTGTATTCAGGATGTAAGGAACTTTGCTCATGTGTGACGGCCTTCTGGTAAAAAATGATAAACGTGGTGTTTGTACAATCGCGCTAAATCGCCCAGATAAACACAACGCGTTTGATGACAAGTTGATTAAAACTTTAATTGAAACGCTCACTAAAATTGAGGTGGATAAAAAAACGCGAATCGTCATCTTAACGGGTGAGGGCGAAACGTTCTCCAGCGGTGCAGATTTAAACTGGATGCAATCCATGGTCAATTTTACGAAGAAGAAAAATATTGACGATGCTGCGCAATTAGCTAAACTGATGCATACGCTTTACTCCCTCGGGAAACCCACGATCGCGAAGGTCAACGGTTCAGCATTTGGCGGCGCATTAGGATTAATCACCTGCTGTGATTTCGCCATCGCAAGTACCAAGGCGATGTTTGCCTTTACCGAAGTCAAGCTGGGCATCGTACCCGCGGTCATATCTCCTTATATTGTCAATGCTATCGGATCCCGGTTGGCGAACCAGTTGTTCCTGAGTGCAGAAACCATCTCAATCGACGAAGCCATGGAATTTGGTTTAATTGACGAGGCAGTAGACATTAAATTTCTTGATAAAACCGTGGCTGCCTATGTAGACCAATTACTCGTTGGTGGGCCAGAAGCACAAAAAGAATGTAAAAAACTCACCCGAAAATTGAATAATATCCCGGATAACATTCAAAAATATACAACCGAACTTATCGCATCCATTAGAACATCAAAAGAAGGCCAGGAAGGATTAAATGCCTTTTTGGAAAAACGAAAACCAAAATGGAATAAATAGCATGCAATTTGGACTGATTCGCGGCTTTCCAAAAAGAGTTAAAATAGTTGAAGTAGGCCCTCGTGATGGCTTGCAATATGAAAACACAATACTGGACCCGGAAGATATTATTGAATTTGTAAACCGCCTCAGCACGTCTGGACTAACACATATCGAAACAGGCAGCTTTGTTAATCCTACGTTGGTTCCACAAATGGCTAACTCTGAATTCGTATTTAGCGGTATCGACAGGCCTGAGAACGTTATTTTTTCCGCACTGGTGCCCAATATCGAAGGTATGCAACGCGCACTGGATGTCGATGTAACTGAAGTTGCCGTTTTCACCTCTCCTTCAGAAACATTTTGCCAGAAAAACATTCGATGTTCAGTGGATGAATCCTTGCAACGTTTTGAACCCGTTATAAGTCTGGCGAAAAAAAATGGCATACGTGTTCGTGGTTACCTATCCTGTGTTATGGGCTGCCCTTACGAAGGACAAATAGAACTAAAAAAAGTCGCCGCTCTTGCGAGTATACTTAAAAAAATGGGTTGTTATGAAATATCGCTAGGTGACACCATCGGTGTTGGTACACCGAATTATGCAAGAGCCTTGATAAGCGAAGTCTTAAAACAGGTGCCCCTGGATAGTATTGCAATACATTTCCATGACACGCGGGGGCAGGCACTCGCTAATATTTTTGCCTGCCTGGACATGGGCATCACAAACATAGATGCGTCCGTTGCGGGTTTGGGGGGCTGCCCTTTTGCTAAAGGGGCTTCCGGTAACGTCGCCACCGAAGATGTGCTATATATGTTAAATCAACTGGATATTACTACAAATATCGATCTTAATGCCATCATCAATACAGGCAAATTTATTAGCGAAAAACTAAATAGAGAAAATTTAAGCAAAGTGAGCAACGCGGGTGTACCCGATTGGATAAAACTCGGTGGGTCATCATAAAATCCCAACACATCGAAAACGCAGCAATTAAATCAAATGGAACCAATATGAAAGATCTAGGTAAAATTAGAGCTGTTATTACCGGCGGTGCTTCCGGCCTTGGCTATGCGACTGCTGATAAAATAGTTAATGCAGGCGGACAAGTTGCCATTCTCAATATAAATAAAACCAAAGGCGATAAGGTGGCGGCAGACCTTGGCGATCGTGCTATTTTCATAGAAACCGATGTTACCTGTGAAAACGCAGTGGATACTGCCATCGCCACAGTCGTCAATACATTTGACTCTATTAATCTTGTTGTGAATTGTGCGGGTGTCGCACCAAGTAAACGTGTTTTACCTAAAAATGGATTAATAACGACTCAGGAATTTACTGATGTCATCACAACGAATCTTGTGAGTACATTTTGCGTCATCCGCGCCGTCGCCAATGTGATGCAACACAACGAACCTGGCGAAAGTGATGAACGCGGCGTAATAATAAATACCGCCTCCATTGCCGCCTTTGATGGTCAAATCGGCCAGGCAGCCTACGCCGCATCCAAAGGTGGTATCGTCAGTATGACTTTGCCATTGGCAAGAGAATTCGCCCGTATCGGTATCCGGGTTATGACGATCGCACCAGGACTTTTCCACACACCTATAATTGATACCCTACCCGAGAAAGCAGTCGACGCGCTGCGAAATGCCGCACCATTCCCGCATCGGCTCGGTAATCCGGCAGAATTCGCTGAGCTGGTCATCCATATTTATCAAAACCTAATGCTAAATGGAGAAACCATTCGCCTCGATGGTGCGCTAAGAATGTAAAATGCAAAAACCGCTTTGGCAACCAACAAAACAGCAAATCGAACAATCCAATATGTGGTTGTTCTTGCATTTCGTTCAGGACAATTACGATCATAACGTACATGACTATTCAAGCCTATACGAATGGTCAATAAAATACACCGAACAATTCTGGCCAGCCGTATTTCAATTCTGTCACATTGAAGCAAACACGGCATGGGATAGCGTGCTGGAGAGTGGCAACAGTTTTGCAGATATCCAGTGGTTCAAGGGTTGCAAACTTAATTTCGCAAAAAATTTGCTGCGCTCTTGCAACAATATAGGCAACAACACGGATAGCCAAGACGAACCCGCGATCATTTTTTGGGGTGAAAATAAGGTCAGGCGTTCATTAAGTTACAAGCAACTTTATCAACAAGTTGCCCAACTCGCGGGCGCGCTGAAAAGCACCGGCGTGTCAAAGGGTGACCGCGTTGCCGGATTCATGCCAAATTTACCCGAATCGGTGATTGCTATGTTGGCGACCACCAGTATTGGCGCTATCTGGTCATCTTGCTCACCCGATTTTGGTTACCAGGGCATCATGGATCGCTTTGCACAAATTGAACCAAAAATATTATTCACCGCCGACGGTTATTACTTCAAAGGCAAACGCATCGATTCCCTAACTATCGCCAAAAATGTAGCCAGCGCTATTCATAGCATCAAACAATTGATTGTTGTACCTTATCTTGATGACCAACCTAATGTAAACAAACTCCATAAAGCGACATTGTACGATAACTTTCTTGTTAACACGGCATCCAGTCTCGAATTCGAAATGGTCCCTTTTAATCACCCGCTTTATATAATGTACTCATCAGGTACCACCGGCATTCCTAAATGCATCGTTCATAGTGTCGGCGGCACGCTGATCCAGCATTTAAAAGAGCTGATACTACATACCGACCTTAAGCCGGGGGATCGAATTTTCTACTTCACCACCTGCGGATGGATGATGTGGAACTGGTTAGTCAGCAGTTTAGCAACCGGTGCAACGATTATGCTTTACGATGGCAACCCGTTCCATCCGAAACCCGACGTGCTCATGGACTACATTGAACAGGAAAAAATTAATATATTCGGCAGCAGTGCCAAATATATTTCAGCACTGGAAAATGCGGGCGTTACGCCGAGGCTAAGTCATGATCTGGGTAGCCTGCGTAGCATTTTGTCCACAGGCTCTCCACTGGCGCCTGAATCGTTCGACTATGTTTATAACCACATCAAGCCTGACATTCAACTTGCATCGATTTCCGGTGGTACCGATATAATTTCCTGCTTCGCTTTAGGTAATCCAATATTGCCTGTCTATAAAGGTGAATTACAATGTCGAGGCCTGGGTATGGATGTCGATGTTTTTAATGAAAGTGGTCAATCCGTCAGATCAGAAAAAGGTGAACTGGTGTGCAAATCCCCGTTCCCCTCCATGCCAATATATTTCTGGAATGATGCAGATAAAAAGAAATACAAAGCCGCCTATTTTGAAAAATACAACGACCACAATCAGCCTATTTGGGCGCACGGCGACTTCGCTGAACTTACGTCGCATAACGGACTCATCATATATGGCAGGTCAGATGCCATATTAAACCCAGGTGGCGTACGTATTGGCACTGCCGAAATTTATCGCCAGGTAGAAAAATGCTCAGAAGTGTTAGAAAGCATCGCTGTGGGGCAGGATTGGCAAAATGATGTTAGAATAATACTCTTTGTGAAATTACAAAGCAAAATTAAACTGGATGAAACATTAGTCGCAAAAATTATTAAAACAATCAAAGACAATACAACGCCAAGACATGTGCCCGCCAAATTGATACAAATCGACGACATCCCGAGAACCATCAGTGGCAAGATTAGCGAATTGGCTGTCAGGAATGTGATACATAATTTACCAGTAAAAAATTTGCATGCACTCGCCAACCCTGAAGCACTGGCACTATTTAAAAATTTAAACGAGTTGCAAAGCTGAGTACGGCGCAGTTACAATAATAAAATGGCGACCAAAACAGATGAAACAAAGTGTCCATTATGTGGTAACGATAATCGTTGCCTGAACGTACAATGTGGTGGTAAACCAAAAAATAACTGTTGGTGCAACGATGACAAAATTAGCTTTCCACCTGACTTGACCAATCAGGTGCCTGCTCCCTTGAAACATAAGGCATGTATTTGCCGGTCTTGTGCCAAATCATGATCTGTTTTTTCGATCTGTTTTTCGGTTAATGCATCTATATAAAACATAAAACCCATGAAAATACTTTCAGTTAACGTCGCACAACCACTCGATGTGAATCACAATGGAAAGCTAATTAGCACTGGAATATTCAAAAAACCCATCACCGGCAGTGTCTATGTATCGAAATACAATATTGACGGTGACCGCCAAGCAGACCTAAAAAATCATGGTGGCGAACATAAAGCGGTGTACGCCTATTCTCATGACCATTATAAATACTGGCGCGAGTTGCTTGATAAACACGATATGCAATATGGACAGTTCGGAGAAAATCTAACTGTAGCAGGATTGGATGAATCTACTGTGTGTATCGGCGATCATCTTCAAGCGGGTAGCTGCTTATTTACAATTACACAACCGCGGGTACCTTGTTTTAAACTTGGAATTAAATTTAACAATAAAGACATGCCCAAATTATTTACTCAAGCTGCTTTAACCGGAATATATTTGCAAGTGTTAAAAGAGGGGCAGATTGAATCCGGCAATACGATTACCGTGGTGAAACCCGGCAATCATCAATTGAGTGTAAAAAATTTATTTTCCGCTTTTTTTAATACTTTTTTTCATATTAATGTTGCCGACGCTACCAATGTGTTGAAATGTGCATTGGAAATACCAGAGCTTTCTATTGAATGGCAAAACAAAATTAAACAAAAATTAAATAAAATAGTGTAAATAAAGAGGGAAACCCGCACCCGGCAGCCCCCCGGCGATGCCGGGGATTAAAAGTTGAGATTACATTACAGCAAACCTTTTGTCGGCTAACTTTTATTTTATTGGAAGACTTCCACGAAAGACATCATGCCAGTATCCGCATGTTCGAGGATGTGACAATGGAACTGCCAGCCGCCGGAACGTCCCCGTTTGCCCATTTCGAGATCGGCATTCTCAATTGCTGCCACACCACCATATGCTTCTATATCTGCGCCAGTGAGGCCTTCAGCGGGTGAGAAGTCAATGGCGATCTTCGTCATCGATGTCGAGCCTGCTGGGCCGGAGCGGGCGGGCAGGTTAACCATGTCGACATTTTCCAGTTGCGGTTCGGGCACTACTTCCAGCACGTTGCCATCTTCATCTTTGTAAACAGTCTCCAACACCTGGAAAAAGAAGCCGTGCAGGTGGAAGGGATGGTCGCCGGCGGTCATGTTGACCAGATTCCATACCTGGGTCTCACCTACCTGGGCATCAGGTGCGTCGTCGCGGGTGACTTCGCTGAAGGTCTTGCCGTTGATAAGGAATTTGATCATACCGTTGGCCATGGGCATACTGTGGCCAAACTTCAGTGTGATCTCGGTGGCACCTGCGATATCAATGGGTTCAATAGTGCGCAGGTGTTTAGGTAGCTTAAGTTTCTTAGCATGCTTGTGACCTTTTTTGAAAACCAAACGCATGAGTGGGATATCAGGATAGTTGCCATCCATTTCATCGTGGCCCATCATGACCATGCCGTTTTCCATAATGTCGATAGAGTGACGACCACGAGCGGTGTCCTTCCAGTATACGATTAGCTCGGAACCAGGCTTACCCTTGGGGATAAACATGATGTCGGCACGCTGGCCGGGCACCAGAAACACATCCTCCTCGTCACGAATAGGCGTTTCCAGCAAGCCGCCATCGCCGCCAATGCGGGTCAGCTTGTGGCCCGGCACAGCGATACGCATGAAGCGGTTGTTAGCAATGTTTACCATGCGCCAACGAATAGGTTCTCCCGATTTGACACGCAAGGTGGGCATCTCGCGGCCGTTAACCAACAGATGATTACCATCACGACCGTTGATTTTTTTCAGTAAAACTTCTTTCGGGGTACCGGTAAAAGCCCCTTCTACCTGAGCGTTCTTGTCAAGCAACACGTCGTCAAGAACTAATATTTTCTGTTTAGTTTTGCGGATGCGTCTATCGATATGCCGCTTTTTCTCAGTTACTAACAGGGCACCCGCCAAGCCTTTTTCAACCTGTTCGTTAGAACGTACATGGGGGTGATACCAGAACAGCGAGGCCTCTTTCAGTTCAAACTTGTAGGTGAATGATTCCCCCGGCTGGATAGGATTTTGTGCGACCGATGAACCATCCATGTCTGCTGGCAGACGCAGACCATGCCAATGGATGGTGCTGGGTTCAGGCAAATTGTTGGTGAAATGCACGATGAGTGTATCACCCACGGTCCCGCGGATCAGCGGCCCCGGCACGGTGCCATTGTAGCTGTAGACCTTGGAGGGAACGCCGGGGACTATTTCCACGTAGTCTTCACGTGCCTCGAGATTGATCTCGACGATGCGTGGATCGGGGTTGATGTCTTCCAACAGTTGCAGACCGAATGCCTCGGCGCGCGCTTTTTTGTCAGCATCCCTGGCGTGGTGTCGGTCATGATGCTTAACGTGATGGCGTTCATGATGCGGTTTGTGGCGCTTGCCATTGTGAGAGTCCCCGGCAAAGGCAAGTGGTAATGTGAATACAAAACACAGTGATGTTACGATTGTTGTTATGATTGTTGATGTTTTCATGTTCGCAGTGTTTCCCTATTTGAGTTGTTTGAAAGTATGTCAAAACAACCTGAACAAGTAGAGTTCCAGTACTACTTATTACGGCAGACTTAGAACCTTACCGTGAGAACCAATAAATTTATAAATTGATTCTTCATAAGAATAGTTCCCCTAGTTATATCTAGTTATATGTGTAGACGTTACCCAGAGCGTTACAGACCACGGACGGAATCCCGATGATCGCGCACAGGATTTCCCCTTTTTGTAACTAAAAAAAGTCTGGCGATAAACTACCCCGCAGCATGTGTTGACGGGGTAGTAATATGAATTGCTCGAAATCACAAATTTTATTGCAACACTTTTTTAATCGCTGCTAGCAGCGAGGAATAAAACCCAAGGGATTAAACTTTACTTCAGTTGATTTATGAATTTGGCGTCAAATGAAAATTCTGTGGATTAGGAGGTCTGAACTTTGTCTATAATAAGTACGCAATCAAGCAACTGCTTTTTTCAATTTAAAATCGAATATTTATTGTACAACTAAAGAATATCGTCAGGGCAAGAAAAATGTATCTATTTCAATAGGGTATTTTACATAATGTTTATAATTACAAACATGCCGAGGCTTGATTACAGGGCAACTTCTGGCTTACCCTCTAATTTATTGTTCTAATTTATTGTATAATAGGCCATTTAGTAGGCCAATGTAGTCTCATCGTCACTGTCACAAGCATGGCCTGCAGTAAACAAATCGAGATGAGAACATAAATATTACTGTATTAGGAAGCACCTCTTTAAGTTAAACGTCTCTATAATATATACACTTTAACTATATGAATTTTATATCAAAAATAACACAAAAATGACTTACCAATTTTCTAATTTGGGATTTAACATATGGCTTTAACTCTACAGGTTATTTCCTTTAAGAACCATACTCCCACTAAAGCAATGTCAACAACAGTAAATCAATCTGTCTGTCGCATCGGTCGCGCCTCCGACAGTGATTTTGTGTTACCGGATGCAGATCGTGTCGTCTCCCAACAACATGCTGTCATTCAGCCTGACAAAGGCGCTTATTACCTGATTGATAAAAGTACCAACGGTACCTATATAAATAACGCTTCGGAACGTGTCGTAAAAGGCAATAAAATACGCCTGCACGACGGAGATGTATTAAAAATAGGAGAATATAATTGCGTTATTTCGATCGCCAAGCAACGAAAACAGGCCGAGGACTCATTGATCGATAGCGCAACGTGGCAATCTCCACTTCATAATTTGACACATGAGAAACAATTAATAAACGAAAAGATCCTTTACCATGAGTCCAGCATCGCTAATCAACCTCCGTCCAGCGAAGGATCAAAATTGACGTCAGAACAAGATTACTTTCGACCTCCGCAAGCAATCCCTGAAGACTGGTATGAAGTGAGCGGTAAGTTCAAAAAGGAACCGGGCTCCGCTGAGCTTATTCCTGAACCGATCCCTACTCCGCGTTCTCAATCCAAAAGTCCTAAAAAACCTGCTGTTACACCAAAACCCATCGTGCCTAAAGAAGTAAAAGCGCAAAGAAGATCTAGAAAAACAACGCATCTTGAGCAGCAGCAGGCTGTGGAGGCCTTTCTAGACGGCGCCGGCCTGACGCAAGTCGATCTTCAACCTGAAGCCATCATTAGCTTCATGACCACTGCGGGACAACTGGTACGTGAGATAACGCAAGGTTTCAGGCAGGTATTGGACAGCCGCACCAGCATCAAAGATGAATTCCGCTTAGGAATGACCACAATTCGACCAATTAAAAATAACCCGTTAAAGTTTTCGGTTGATGTCGATGACGCACTGACAAAACTTCTATTTCCTCCAGCGAATGGTTATCTGCCGCCCGTCGCCGCCATTCAAGAGGCAACCGATGACCTACAGGCTCACCAAATGGCACTCCTGGCAGGCCTGCGCGCGGCTTTAAGTTCATTGGTTGCCCACTTTGATCCTGAAGCACTTGAAAAAGATTTCCAAAAAGTATCTGCAATTGATAATCTGTTACCATTCACTAGAAAGGCCAAGTACTGGGAGCTGTTCAAAACCCGCTATAGTCAGGCAGCAGCGGATGCAGAAAATGATTTCTTACACTTTCTTGGTGACGAATTCGCCATTGCCTATGAACAACAAATACAAAAACTGAAAAGCGCCCGACAAAACGATAACCCGTGAGCACGCTCTTATTAACTACAACTACATATAGCTGTGTACATTTATGAATGCATTTAGAATTAACACGCTGGCAAACAACGGCCAGATAAGGAGATTAATGATGCGGAAAAACATACTTCGCCTATTACACATCAGTAGCTACTTATGTCTGTTTGCACTTCTGACAGCGTGCTCCTTTCCGACCAAAATTGATTCTGAGATATCAGTATCTCGCGACAGTAACCCGGATGCCAGTGGACGTCCCTCACCACTAGTGGTGCGTATTTATGAACTTAAATCGGATGATGTCTTCAATAAAGCGGATTTTTATATGTTGTACGATGATGAGGAAGCCACGCTGGGAGGGGATCTACTCTTACGAAAGGAATTTAAACTTTCTCCTGGAACGACGCACGAAATGATCTACAAGGCACATGATCAAACGCGCTATTTAGGCGTCATTGCAGCCTATCGTAATATCAATCAAGCACGTTGGCGGGCAAGCACAAAACTCAAATTAAACAGGCGAAATACTTCGATCATACAGATAGAAGAACTTACCGTATCTATTAACCAACAATAAGATTTAGCGCGAGACAATCCCATGCCATGGCGTAATAAGGTTATTTGGTCAGAAGGTCTATTCCTTCGCCCGCATCACTTCCAACAACATGATCGTTATCTAGAACATTTGCTAGACACACGCTGTGCTAGTCTGCAAGCCCATGGCTGGGGTATCACAGAACTCGAAATCGACAAGAACCTGCTTTCATTGGGTAAATTTTCCATTATTGTCTGTAAAGGCATCCTGCCGGACGGCACACCCTTTAGCATCCCTGATGACACGCCCCCGCCTGCTCCGCTGCCTATCCCAGAAGAATTGCATAGTGAGAATGTTTACCTGGGACTGCCATTAAGACACCAGGGGTCAGTCGAAACCGATAGCAGCGACGCCAAAGAATCATTGGCCCGGTTTAATCCACGCGAGATAGATGTCAGTAATAATGTCGCCGGTCACGAAAGTACCGCTGCGCTGCAAGTCGGACATCTGCGATTGCGCTTATTACTTGACAACGAAGATCGAAATAACTTTGTTTGCCTTGGATTGGCGCGCATTCTGGAGTCGCGCCCGGATAAAGGCGTCGTCCTGGATGACGCATTCCTGCCAACTTGCCTGAACTGTTCAGCCAGCCCAATACTTAAAGGTTTCATTACGGAATTACAAAGCTTATTGGAACATCGCTGTGAAGCGTTGGCGGGCAGAGTCTCAGAAGCTGGCCGCGGGGGCGTTGCCGAGATCGCCGATTTCCTGATGTTACAACTGGTAAACCGCTCCTTGCCGCTGGTTACGCATCTGGCTAATCTACCAGGTCTGCATCCAGAAGCGTATTACCGGGCCGCATTACAAATCGCCGGTGAGTTAGCCACATTTACATCCGAAAAAAAATGCCCCCCTGCCTTTCCTATTTATCAGCATGATGATCAGGAAAATACATTTGCCCCATTGATGAAAGAGCTGCGACGTTCTCTGAGCATGGTGCTGGAACAAAATGCGATCTCAATTCCATTGGAAGAACGCAAATACGGCGTCCGTGTTGCATCATTTGCAGACAAAAATCTGTTGCGCGAAGCACAATTCGTTCTTGCGATCAAAGCGGATGTAAACCAAAAGGTGTTACAGAATACATTTCCATCTCAGGTCAAAATCGGCTCTGTGGAACATATCCGACAAATGGTTAACTCCGGGTTGCCCGGTATTGGGCTGCGGCTACTGCCTGTCGCACCACGCCAGATCCCTTATCATGCAGGCTTTACATTTTTTGAACTGGATCAAAGTAGTAAACATTGGCAGGGACTTGGGCAATCCGGGGCATTTGCGCTGCACATATCAGGCGACTTCCCGGGTTTGGAACTGGAGTTTTGGTCAATTAAAGGATAACCACCGTGGCAAAAGATAATACTGAATACCCGGGTGACGTAAACAAAACAATTTTTATACCTAGACCAGGTGGGGGTCATGGACCGACCGCTGCAGCACAGACGACGCCCCCCCCCACTCTGCAGCCGCCACCTAGTTTCGACTTGCGCGAGTATCAGGCACAGTTACCTTCAGGGATGAACCCTCTTATTAGCGCCACCACCGAACTCGTTGCGTTGCCTACCCAATTTCTCACAATGGTCTCACATCATGATGTAGCGGGTCTACGTAAACAGGTGTTAGAAGAAATCAGGGAATTTGAAAATAAAACCAGAACACTGGGTATCAACCCCGATGTGATTAATACCTGCCGGTATGTGCTTTGCGCCTTTATCGACGAAGCAGTGCTTAATACTGTGTGGGGAAGCACCAGTACCTGGGCCAACCAAAGCTTACTCAGTACGCTACATAATGAGACCAGCGGCGGTGAAACATTTTTTGTTATCTTAGATCGATTATTAAAAGACCCGAACGGCAGTGTTGATCTGTTAGAGTTAATGTTTATTTGTATTAGCTTAGGCTTCAAAGGTCGTTATGCGGTGATGAACCGAGGGCACGAAAAACTGGAAGACCTAAGAAATATGGTATTTGAACATATTCGCCGCCGACGTGGCGAAGTTCCTCCAGAACTTTCTCCTCATTGGCAAAGTCAATCAGATCAGCGTGCCTCACTGCGTAATTATGTGCCTTTATGGGTCGTGGTCGCGGTCGCTGGCGCATTATTATTGGCCATATTTGTCGGCTTTACGATGGTATTGCACGAAACGACGGATCCTGTTCATGAAGCGTTGAAAGGCATTGGTAAGTTGCCAAGCATCGAATCATCTGTTAATGACTAAGCCAATATTTTATAACTATCAGCTAGGAAAGCCCTGACAAAATGAAACGACTGTTTCAAATTCTGACCCAGAAATGGCTCATCAGCACCATCGGTCTCATTGCCATCGCCTTCTTAATATGGTTCGGTGGCCCCTATTTAGGTATTGCTGACAGCAAACCTTTAAGCTCTCCATTCAACAGGTTATTGGCAATTCTGGTGGTGATCGTCATCTGGGGATTCAACAATCTCAGACACCGGTTCAAGGCCACCCAGGCAAACAATGAGATGATCGATAATCTAGTCTCTGCACCTGACGCGCCGTCTGAGGTCAAACCCGATGTCTCCGCCGAAGAAGTCGCACTGCTGCGAAAACGTTTTGGAAAAGCATTAGAACACCTGAAACACACCAGCCTTAAAGGTCGTTTGTTCGGCAAACAATATCTTTATGAACTCCCCTGGTACATTATTATAGGCCCGCCAGGAAGTGGAAAAACAACCTTGCTGGAAAATTCCGGATTGGAGTTCCCCCTCGATGAATATAAATTAGAGAAAAAAATCAGCGGTGTCGGCGGCACCCGGAATTGCGATTGGTGGTTCACTAATGATGCCGTTTTACTCGATACCGCCGGCCGCTATACAACACAGGACAGTAATGCCGAAGCCGACAGTGGTGCATGGCAGGGTTTTCTAGAGCTATTACGTAAACAACGACCACGGCGACCACTCAACGGAATAATTATTGCGATCAGTGCAGCGGATATTTTGACAAACAGCCCGCAAGAAAGAGAACTTCACGCCCACACTATCCGTCAACGTATTCAGGAACTTTATAGCCGCCTGGGTATTCGTATCCCAATTTACTTTCTTCTAACTAAAGCGGATCTTATTGCCGGGTTCACAGAATTTTTCGACGATCTGGGAAAGGAACAACGCGCCCAAGTATGGGGTATCACCTTCCTACAACATGAATCTCAACAACAGTCACGCGATATACGGCAACAACAAACCCAGGATGCGCTACCGCAATTTAGTAGTGAATTCGATGCGCTGCTGGAATCACTGAATAAACGGCAATTGTGGCGCATTTTTCAGGAACGGGATCTAAGACGTCGCGGCTTGATCAGTGGCTTTCCCCAACAAGTCGCCGCGCTTAAACCCTTGCTAGAAGATTTCCTGCAAAAAGTGTTTGCACCCAATCGATACCAGGACCGCGCCTGGTTACGCGGTGTGTATTTTAGCAGCGGCACTCAGGAAGGCAGCCCTATTGATCGCGTTATGAGTTCTCTGGCGAATTCATTCGGCATGAGCCTGCAAGCGCTACCCTCCTACCAGGGACATTCTCGCAGCTACTTTATTACCCGCATGTTTCAGGATGTTCTTTTTAAAGAGTCCGATTTGGCCAGTGCAAACAGGCGATATGAAACCCAGCGCCTGTGGCTACAGCGTGGCGCCTACGCCGGCACGATAGGTATTACCTTGGCGATTATTTTTGCCTGGTCGGCGAGCTTCACGCGTAACGAAATATGGGTTAACAAACTGGAAAACAGAGTCGAGCACTATAATAAGGTCGTGGATGAGCTGCGACCGCGCCCCCAACTGGACAAACTCGTTAGCACACTGCAAGCGGCAAAAGATATCAGCCTGGTCTACGGCGATACGGGAGGCAAAACACCCTGGCTGATGGGTATGGGACTATATCAAGGTTACAAACTGGGGGATGCCGCGCAAGATGCTTATATCCGGGCATTGCAGCAATTCCTATTACCCAATATTAAAGAACACCTGGAAGACGGCATGAGAAATATCCGCGATGAACCAGAAGAGTTGCGCAGGCTTCTGAGTAATTACGTCATGCTGGGAGATCCCGAAAATCTTGATCCTAAAACGTTTCGACCCTGGGTTATAAATAACTGGGAACAACGACTGGAAGATGAACCTACAATGCAAACCCAGCTGACAACATATTTGGATGAGTTACTGGTTAGCGAATTCCCACCTCAAAATCTGGATCAACGGCTCATGGATAGAACCCAACGTGTGGTGTGTGAAATACCGCTTTCCAGACAAATTTATGCACGACTACAGCAACAGGCAGAAGGTTATATCAATGAATATAATTTGGCTCGTTTTGGCAAACAGGTCAATAAAATCCTGGTTAATACTAAAAGTAGTTCATCAAGCTCAGTCGTGCCAGGCTTTTATACCTATGACGGTTACCACGACGTGCTTAACAAAGAAGGCGAGCGCACAACCGAACTGACTATTGCGGAAAATCGACGCATCTGTGAACACAAACGAGATGAGCTGGACAAAGCCGATCCGGCCCCCTTGTTACGTGATGTACGAGCGCGCTACTTTGAAGACTATGTAGATGAATGGAAGACTTTTCTTTCCGGAATCAAACTCAACAACATCAGTAACCTCAGTGGCGCCGTCGATACACTTAACATCCTGGCAGACCGTAAATCACCATTAGAAAAGTTTGTAAGAGAGGTTACCGAACAAACGGTCCTGGATCGGGCAAAAATCAAAGGTTTTTTAGACCGCTTTGAGCTGGGGAAAAATTTAAGCCAACCAAGCAATCCTGTTGAACGCGAATTTCAGCCACTACACAATCTTCTTGTTAGCGAAGATGATCAGCCCTCTGTGTTGAAGGACCTTCACGATCAATTGCGGGAACTAAACGATTATGTCACCGAAATCGCCGAAGCGTCTGATCAATCTGAAGCGGCCTTCGAAGCAGCCAAAGCGCGCATGACGCAAAATAAAAAAGACGCTATCCGTAACCTCCGACGCCACGCCCGAAATCTTCCCATTGCGGTTGCTGATATTGTGGATTCAGCCGCGACGCAAAGTTGGGGCACCGTACTCGGCAGCGCGCGCGTTTATGTTAACGCTGTTTGGCGATCCAGCGTGCTGCGTGATTATCAAGCCAGCCTGGAAAACCGCTATCCGATTTTTCAAAAAGGGCATCAACAGATCTCATTGGTCGATTTCGGACGTTTCTTTGGTGACTCTGGTAGCATCGATAATTTTATCAACGCCTACCTAGCGCCGTTCATTGATACGCGGCGCTGGCGTCTGCGTACCGTGGACGGTCGCAGTTTAGGTTTGTCTTCGGAGGCCATAGCTCAAATCAAGCGAGCAACACGCATTAAGGAAATGTTCTTCCAGAACGGTGGCAAACTACCGTCTGTACGATTTAGTTTAAAACCGGCCTATCTTGATGCTAATGTTGAGCGAGTTCGTTTAGAACTGCACGGACAACAACTTTCATATCAACATGACCCACCTCGCACCACCCAGGTTGAGTGGCCTGGCCCAGAGGATAACAATCGAGTACGTGTGATTTTCGAAGTCTCTGGCACGAGAAATTTCAATATCGTTTATGACGGCCCCTGGGCTTGGTTTCGACTATTGGATGGTTCCAAAATAGAGCGGCAGCGCAGTGCGTATGCACTGGTAACTTTTAGCACGGCTGGTTTAAAAACGCGTTATCGGGTTCAAGCGAGCAGTGTCACAAACCCATTTTCAAAACGCGAACTCGCCAAATTTCGTAGCCCGGAACGGCTTTAATTTGTCTGAACTTTAGTTGTCAATAGAGTTGCCAAAGCTTTAATTTGCGAAACTTTAACTTGCAAAATTTTAATTTGCAAAACAAGAACGACAGAAAAAACATGATAGAATCAAATAAATTAGGTTTCTATGGAAAGATTCCAACTAACGGGGATTTTGTATCGCGCCACCTGCCGCGCACATTTGTCGATCCCTGGGACCAGTGGTTACAAGAAAGTATCGCCACTAGTCGTGAACAGCTGGCCGAACAATGGCTTGATCGTTATCTCACCGGACCCATCTGGAACTTTGCATTATCCAAGCGAGTGTGTGGCGACAAAAATTGGGTAGGGCTGGTGATGCCCAGCGTCGATCGAGTAGGACGTTATTTTCCCCTCACTTTAGCAGTGCCTGTAGAGGACTCCTGCAGTCTTATTTCCATTGCAGACAATGAGGCGCCGTGGTTCTCTCAGGTGGAGCATATCGCCCTGTCTGCACTTGATCAAACTAACAACCTGGACTCTTTCAATCAGGATATCGAAAGCTTAGGCGTTCCCGACTACTGGAGCGCGACTTCCGAGAACCAAACGAAAGAAACCAGCAAGCCGGGCTTTGCAAGCAGTGAGAACTGGCGTGTGGCCATGACGGACCCAGATTCCATTTCCAGCAACTTAACCTCGCTGATGGAACAATTTCTTTTGGAACGTTTCCCTGATTTCACGCTGTGGTGGACAAACGGTTCTGAACAAGTCGAGCCCTCCATACTGATATGCAACAACCTGCCACCCAGACAGGGGTTCAGCGCCCTGCTGACTGGAAATTGGGAGCACTGGGGTTCAGATAACAAACTCTATCGCCGACCGCTTGCACCGACAATCGAACAGGAAAAGTCGAGTAGTGTCACCCCATGAAAAACGACTCCTTGCTAATATGGCACTCCGCCTGCCAAACTGATACCGGAAAAATAAGATCCGTCAATGAAGATGCTTGTCTGAATCTTCCCGAACTCGGCCTTTGGGTGATCGCGGATGGCATGGGGGGACACCACGCCGGTGATGTAGCCAGCCAGATGATAGTCGAACATCTGCAGCAAATTAACGAACCACAGGACTTAAACAACTTCGTCTGCGAGGCACAACGTTGTTTATTAGAAGTCAACCAACGCTTAATGGAAATGGCCACGCAACAATTCGATAACGCCACGATCGGCAGCACGGTCGCCGTGTTACTTGCCTATGATCAACAATGTGCATTCCTCTGGGTAGGCGACAGTCGTATTTATCGCTTACGTAATGAGAAACTCGAACAAATGACCAAAGACCACAGCATGGTCGAAGAATATATCGACGACGGTCTATTGCGGCCGGAAGAAGCAGACGAGTGCAGCGTTGCCAATGTGCTCACCCGCGCCATCGGTGCGGAAAACGAGTTGCTAATCGACACCAAAATTGATGAAATGCAACACGGTGACATTTTTCTGCTTTGCAGCGACGGTCTATACCGGGAAATCCCCCATGAAGAAATGACCCAACTCATGACCGGCAGCAGCGACTGTTTGACCATGACAAAAAACTTGTTGGAGCGCGCGCTCGACGAGGGCGCAAAGGATAACGTCACCGTGTCGGTGGTACAAATTAAGGATGCTTATTCGTAGGCTAGATTTGAAACTACACCTGCTACACAGAAACATCCCACCCGTATTATTGCATCATATGTGCTGGGTTGGCGGTAATTTCAAGTACATAACCAGCAGTACCATTACCAAAACCATTGATTGCATCAAGCGCGACATTAGCTGCGCTAATATCCCCCCCTCTACCTCCATCACCCCCGCTGGCACCGCCACCACCGCCCGCAGCATGTGTTGGATTTGTTAAAGTTGTACCACCTATGCCGGCTACACCGCCCGTAACAGAGGTGGTACCCGGACTTGCGATTGTAGGTGCGACCATAACGATGATG